>Ga0182015_10000902_pt1 | contig 41346 bp, 29 predicted proteins | sample 712P3MmetaG_FD_120478 | JGI IMG/M metagenome (GOLD analysis project Ga0182015, IMG submission 120478) | Permafrost microbial communities from Stordalen Mire, Sweden - 712P3M metaG | ecosystem: Environmental > Terrestrial > Soil > Wetlands > Permafrost | place: Sweden: Stordalen | collected...
CGTGGCCTTGGTGGTTCAGGATTTCAGCGGCTCCATCGTGAAACTGCACCACTACCAGTGCTAGTGCATATTTTCACATGGGGTAGGATTTGAGTCTGTGACGGGGCGCACTTGCGATTGTGATGGAGGGGGAATTCGGTGGCCCGCCGATCGATAAGGGCATAGGGGTCCTTCGACTCCGCAGGACGACTCGCTTCGCGAATCGTTCTGCTCCGCTCAGGATGACAACTTGTATTTGACAGGAGGTCCTTCCCTTCGGCGAGCTCAGGGTCAGTATGACAATTTTTATTTGGTATGAAGAACGTAGTTCGAAGCAACGTCGCGAAACGCAGCTAACTGTCGCGTCCAGGTGGAATGGTCCCACCTCAGTTCTGACGCCATCAGGTCCGCGACTGCGGGAGCCATCCCCAGGGCCGCGCGCGCATTCAGGAACAACGCGCGCGTGCGCCTTGCGAGGATGTCTTCCACGGTGCGGGCCATTTCATGGCGCGCCGCCCAGACCACCTCCGCCTTCACGTAGGGCAGCGCTGGATGCAGCCGTTCGCCGAGGCCGGCATCGGCATCAACCAGCTTCCGGATTTCGTATGCGTCCGAACCATAGACCGCCAGCGGGCCGAACTGTTTTGCCGCGCTGTGAAAGCCGTGAATGTTCAGATGATGGGTCACGCATGGTTTTTCCGGAAGCTGCGCAAGCGTTGCCGCCTGATCGACACAATCCTCGGCCATGTGGCGATACGTAGTCCATTTCCCGCCGCAGACGGTGACCAGTCCGGAGCGATCGATGTGGATGACGTGATCGCGCGACAGTGCCGCCGTCCGGACCGCGCTCGTCGTCCCTGCACCCGCCCCTACCAGCGGCCGGATGCCGGCGAATACGCTCAACACATCGTCGCGCGTCGGCGCTTTTGTCAGGTATTGCGCGGCCGTCGCCAGGATGAATTCGATTTCCTGCTCCATCGCGACGGGCTCGAGCGTTGCCCTTTCAATGGGCGTCTCCGTGGTTCCCACCAGCGTGTGTCCGTGCCACGGAATCGCAAACAGCACGCGCCCATCGCTGGTATGTGGAACCATGATCGCGCTTTCTCCCTGCAGAAAGCTCGAGTCGAAAACAAGGTGAATGCCCTGGCTGGGAACGATTATCGGCGCGGCGGAAGGCTCCGCCCGCAGCCGGAGCAGGTCGCTGAAAGCGCCGGTGGCATTGACCACAACTTTAGCGGTCGCGCGAAATTCGTGGCCGGTTTCCACATCACGCGCGTGGACCCCATCCACAAATCCCTCGGCGTCCTTCGTCAGCCCCGTGACTTCCACATAGTTCAGCAACGTGGCGCCTTGCTCGAAAGCCGTGGCCGCCATGTGGATGAGGAGCCGCGCATCGTCGAACTGTCCGTCGTAATAAACAGCGCCGCCGCGCAGCCCTTCGGTCTTCAATGTTGGAAGGTGTTCGAGCGTCTCTTCCCTCGAAAGAATGCGGGAGACGCCAAAGCCGTATTTGCCGGCCAGCAACTGATAGAGCTTCAACCCGAGACCGTAGAATGGCGCCTCCCACCAGTCATAGTTCGGGACGACGAACGCCAGATCGTGCACGATATGAGGCGCGTTTTGCAGAAGCAGTCCGCGCTCCTTGAGCGCTTCCATGACCAAACCGATATTTCCCTGCTCCAGGTAGCGCACGCCACCATGCGCCAGCTTGGTGCTGCGACTCGACGTCCCTTTGCCGAAGTCGCTCTGCTCCAGCAGCAACACTTCGTAGCCGCGCGCCGCCGCGTCGATCGCAACGCCTACGCCGGTTGCGCCGCCTCCTACGACAATCATGTCCCATGCTTTGGGATGGGCATCGACGCGGCGCCACATCTCGTTCCGATTCATAGGGGGTAGTGGTGCAGTTTGAGAATAGCCATCCCTCCGCGGCTAAACAGTTTGCTGAAAAACTCCGGGTCGGTATGAGAGTATCGCGTTTCGTATGCGGGTGTCGCTTGGCAAACTGTTCGTCCCGAAGGGGCGGCTGAGACTGCCCCGAACGTGGCTCGGGTCGGGGGTTCGGTCGCCCCTCCGGGGCTTGCTCGTTCCAGCCGCGCTCTAACCCGGCGCTAAAGCGCCGGGCTATTTTCAATCGCCCCTGCCGGGGCTCAGAACCGGCGGCTACCGAGCGACGGCAGCACCTGAGTCGAGAATCAAGACACCGGTAAATCACGAAGAAAACATACTTTTTCGATCATAAGACGGCAAGCAATAACAATAAAAGGAGTTAGCCATTGTCTCCGTAAAGCCCACATGATCCTTGGTAACTCGCCAGCAATTCTAATGTAACTTGAGATAGCACGACGGTGGACTGCAGCCCAAATCCGGTTCATGGCATCCTATATATGTAGCCGAAGTTTGCGGCCCCCGGCAAACGAGGATGCGGGGGTTCTATGAAGCGTCTGGGCAAAGTTATCCGGTCGGTGCAAGCCTTCAGTCGCGAACTATCCCGCCTGTCGAGTCCAGGTCCAAGCGAAGTAAAGCGCATACCCGCCATCGGTATCGCTCTGGGTGGAGGCTTTGCGCGCGGCATTGCGCACATCGGAGTCCTGAAAGTCCTTGAAGAAGAAGGCATCCCGATTCGCATGATTGCCGGCACCAGCGTGGGCGCGCTGATCGGCGCGGCATACTGCAGCGGGCTCACGATCGAGGAACTGGAAGAAGTCGCCCACAAAGTTCGATTCACCACCTTCGCGCGTTGGACTCTTTCGCGCTACGGCTTCGCCACCACCGACCGCATGGTGACGTTTCTCATGCGCACTTTGAAAGTGCAGACATTTGAAGAATTGCGCATTCCGCTGGCCGTGACGGCAACCGACTTCAACAACGGAGAAGGAGCGGTGTTTTCTTCCGGTTCGATTATCGACCCGGTGCGGGCGAGTTGCGCCTATCCGGGAATGTTCCTGCCCGTAGAAATTAACGGACGCTGGCTGGTGGATGGCATGCTTTCTCATCCCGTGCCGACTCATCCTTTGCGCGCGATGGGCGCCGAGCGCGTGCTGGCCGTGCAATTGAAAGGGCAGTGGTCCAAGTCGACCGCGCCGCGCCATCTCTTCGATGTGATCGGCCAGTCGTTCGCCATCGCCCAGGACATGATGAGCGCAGTATGGAAAAGCGCCGCCGACATCGTGATCGAACCCGATGTCGCGGGCTTTGACTATGACAATTTCAAACGGGCTGACGAATTGATCCGCGTAGGTGAACAGGCGATGCGCGCCGCCCTGCCCGAAGTGCGCAAATGGATTGAGTCTCCTGCGGAAGCGGCCGCCCCTCACGGAGTGCCTGCGCTCGTCCCAAGAACCGCAGCCATGCCAGCGGACTGAAGAGCCCCGGCCGGGGCGATTATCGGTTGTCCGTCCGGGACGGAAAGTTTGCCACGGGACACCCTGACAGTTTGCGAGGCGACAGGCTGATGCGAAACGCGCTACTCTCACACTGACCGGGAGTTTTGCATCAAACTGTGAAACCGAGTGTCGGATCCTGACGTTTTCCCCATCCGGAGGACAATATGAATATGAATCGCCGATTTGTAATTAACGCAATCCTGGGGCTATCGCTTTGGGCGCTGGTTGGCGCGAGCCTGGCGGCTCAGAATGCGCCGGCCACAAACGGGACGTCGGTACACATGCTGGTCACGGTCGAAGCGGTGCATGGTTCCGATGTACCGGACATTCAGCGCGAGGATGTGATGGTGCATGAGGGGCACGATCGGGACCAGGTGATCGATTGGGTTGCCGCGCAAGGAGATCACGCGGCGCTTGAACTTGTGGTTCTGCTGGACGACTCGTCCAATAGCAGTCTCGGTTCACAACTGGAGGATCTGCGGAAATTAATCAGCGCACAGCCGGCGTCAACCAAGATCGGAGTTGCCTACATGGACAATGGCAGCGCGAGATTCGAGCAGAGCCTGACGAGCGATCATGCGCTGGCGGCGAAGGCGCTGCGTCTTCCCCGGGGAGAGCCCGGGGTGAATGGCAGCCCATATTTTTCTCTCAGCGACCTGGTCAAGCACTGGCCGGAAAGCACCGCCCGACGGGAGGTGCTGATGGTCTCCGATGGAATTGATCGTTATTACGACGGCAACGATCTGGGCGATCCGTATCTGGCGTCGGCAATCGAAGATGCGCAGCGCGCCGGCATCGTTGTATTTGCGATCTATACGCCGGGGGCGGGGCACTCCGGTCATAGCTTCTACCGGACCTACACGGGGCAGATTTACCTCTCGAAGGTTACGGACGAGACGGGCGGCGAGTCGTATTCCATCGGCTTCAATGGGGCGCCGGTAAGCTTCGCTCCTTATCTGGATGATCTGGCGCGCCGGCTGACGCATCAGTATCTGTTGACTTTTGCGGCGAAGCCGCCAAAAAAGAGCGGGCTGCAGCGAGTGAAGATCACGACGGAAGTGCGGAACGCGGAACTGGTTTCGGCGGACGCGGTTTACGTCCCCGCTGAACCGCGCTGACGATGCACGTGATCTCCCGTAGAGACGCGGCTTGCCGAGTCTGAGACGGGGCAAGCCCCGTCTCTACCATGGAGTATTACCTGACGACACGCGCTGATTATCAACGTTGCGCGTCCTGAGTTGAAGCGCGCGCCCTAAACCTGAAGGCTTTCGCGTTCTACTCCGCAGGGTTGGCAACCCTGTCACTTCAGGCCCGGTAATCCTACTTTTGTCGGATTCCCGACTCTTCCCGAGAGAGTAAGATTCTTGGCGGGCTGCGGGAAAAGTCGATACCTGTCTCCTATTCACAGATCAAACGATCTCTTCAGGTCATTTGCGGTTCAAGAGGCTTCATGAACAGTATTTTCCCGGGGGCAATTCTTTGGCTGGTCCTGTGCGCCCCTGCTCTCGCCGCGACCTCGGTTGATTTGGATCGCGATTGGCTTTTTCGCACAGACCCCACACAGATTGGCGACGCTGCGGGATGGCAAGAGAAACTTCCCGCCGACACGGCGTCGGTGACCCTGCCGCATACATGGAATATTGGCAGGCATGACAGCTATGTGGGCAAGGCCTGGTATTTCCGAACGTTTGAAATGCCGGTGCAAGCCACGAACCTGCACGTGAAACTGCACTTCGGAGCGACGTTTTATTCGGCGCGGGTCTGGCTGAATGGAACCGAAGTGGGCGGACACGAGGGAGGCTATACCGCCTACGCTCTGGACATCACTCCGTACGTCCACACGATCAATTATCTGGCGGTCGAGGTCGACAATCGCGTGAGCGAGGCTACGATTCCTGGTTTCGCGATGCGGGGATCGGACGCCAAGCCGATGTGGTACGACTGGTGGGACTACGGCGGGATCGTCCGCGACGTCTGGCTGACGCTTAGCGAGCAAGTAGAGATCGATCGGCAGCGGATCCGGAGCCGGGTGCACGCGAAGTCCGCGAATGTCACAGCGACTATCGAGGACGGAATTTTCCTCGAGAGCCGATTCAAAAAGAGCGAGCACTTAATGGCCCGGGCAACGGCGTTCGGGCCCGATAACCAACCGGTCGCGACCCAGACGCGCACTGTAGAGGTCGAGCCGGGGGCTCATGAGCTGGCTTTGGAATTAGAATTGCCGGCGCCAAGGTTGTGGAGCATCGATCATCCGAATGTGTATCGCATGGTGGTGCAGATCACGGATGCCGAGGGGAACATTCTGGACGAGCAGAGCGACACGTTCGGCGTGCGTACCGTCGAGATTCGCGATCGCCATCTTTTGATCAACGGAGAACGCGTCCGCCTCACCGGGATCACGCGGCATGAAGAATCGGTATGGGAAGGTCTGGCGGAGACGCCGGGCACGATGCGCTACGACTACGACGACCTGAAGGCGTTGCAGGTGACGCTGACCCGGCCGGTGCATTACCCGCAGAATCCGTTCATCCTCGATTACGCCGACCGGCATGGGATTCTGCTGATACCGGAAATTCCGGTGTGGCAGTTCAGCGAAGCGCAGATGCGCGATCCGAAGGTGCTGGCGCTGGCGAAGCAGCAGATGCGCGAGATGATTGAACAGGCGGGCAACCATCCGAGCATCTTCGCCTGGAGCGTCTGCAACGAAAGCGACACGGGAACACCCGGCGGGATTGCTTACTTTCGCGCGATGCGTGATTTTATTCGCCAGATTGATCCAGACCGCTTTGTCAGTTATGCGGACGACAATCTCGCCAAGTTGGAACGGGCGCAGGACTCGGCCGCGAACGACGCGGACTTCGTGATGATGAACCAGTATTTTGGCAGCTGGCATGGTCCGGCGACGGCGCTGCCGGCATCGCTGGACAAAGTCGACCGGCTGTTTCCGGACAAGATGGTGATTATTTCAGAGTTTGGACTTCCAGGCGTGTTCGGCAAGGATGCGGAAGACGCGGATCGTATGCGGGTGAAAATCATTGAGGACCAGATACCGGAGCTGGCCCGGCGTGACTGGATCGCGGGGGCCATCTTCTGGTGCTATCAGGACTACAAGTCGCACCGCAACCTGCGGCCCGGTCTGGAAGAAGGCTATGTGGATCATGGGCTGGTGGACGAGTACCGTCAACGACGGCCTTCCTATTATGTGTGGAAGGAGATGAACAGTCCGGCGACGCTCGGAGGACGGTTTGAGCCATCCGTCGACAATGCGCCGACAACTTTCACGGCGACGGTGCAGGCCAACACGATGGAACGGCTGCCGTCTTTTCCTCTGCGCGATTACCGGCTGGAATGGGAGGTGCGCGACGAGAACAACAAAGTCATTGCCAGCGGAGCGCAAGCGCTGCCCGATCTGGCCAAGGCTCAAACCATAGCGGGGAAGCTGCAACCGCCGGCGCAGAACAGCGCGTTGCGTTTGCATCTGACGCTGTTGAATCCGATGGGCCTGATCGCAGCCGAAAACAATATCGACTGGCGGCGCAGCGAAGCCGGATCGCAGCCGGCCCGTGCTCCAGTCCCGGGAGGAACGCCTGCGCCGGCGCAATAGAATTCTCGGGCACGGGCCTGCTCAGCGACGCCTATCTTTTTTTCTGCTCATTGCGTTCATGGTCGCTTCATTCTGCCGCAGTCATGCGCAGGAGGGGCAGGAGTACGCGATTGGCGCCGATGTATCCTTCGCGCGGCAGGCGGAGCAGCAGGGAGTCGTCTTCAAGGACAACGGAGTGGCGGCTCCGGTTCTGGAGATTCTCAAGGCGCATGGCTACAACTGGGTGCGGCTTCGGATTTTCCACACTCCGGCCGACGCTTCCGACCGTCTGCCCAACGACCTGGACTATACGATTGCTTCGGCCACGGCGGCGAAGAAACTTGGCTTTCACATTCTGCTGGACTTCCATTACTCGGACACGTGGGCCGATCCCGGAAAGCAATTTACACCCAAAGCGTGGACGGGCTTATCGCACGAGCAGCTGGTGAAAGCGGTCTTTGCTTACACTCGCGACACGATCGCTGCCTTTCGGTCGGCGGGCGTACTTCCGGACATGGTGCAAGTCGGCAATGAGATCACGGCGGGGATGCTCTGGCCGGAGGGCCGCTTGCCGGGCAACTGGGACAATCTCGCGGAGCTGCTCAAAGCCGCAATTGCCGGCGTGGCAGCGGGAGCGGGGGACAGTCCCCATCCGCGCATCATGATTCACATTGACCGGGGCGGCGACGTGGAAGGCACTCGCTACTTTTTCGACAAGCTCGACTCGTATCAGGTGGCCTACGATGTGATCGGACAGTCTTATTATCCGTGGTGGCAGGGCAGCTTGAAGAATCTGCGGGACAACCTGCGCTTCATGGCGAAGAAGTATAAGAAAGATATCTTCGTGGTCGAGACTGCCTACAACTGGAAGCCTGCCGAATACACCAAGAAGCCGGGGCCGTTCCTGGAAACACCGGAGGGACAGAAACAGTTTCTTGCGGCATTGAATCGAGTGGTGCGAAAAACACCGCGAGGGTTGGGCAAGGGGATTTTCTGGTGGGAACCGGCGGTTTCTCCGAGCCCCATAAGCTCGCGCGGCTTTTTTGATAACGATGGCGATGCCTTGCCGGTGATCAACGTTTTCGACTCGATGGCAAGACACTAAGACGTTACCCGTGTGGCGCGGACACTCTTGTCCGCGCGGACAGCGATTCCACTGCATGCACGCGGACAAGAGTGTCCGCGCCACACACCATCCAAACCGGTGCCCCTCAGAAGTAAAACTTCATCGCCAGCTGGATGGTGCGACTGCCCAACTTGGTTTTCGCGAAGCCGGCTGTATCTGCGTTGGTGGGCAGACTTCCGTAGGTTGCATAGGCCAGGTACAAGCCGGGGTCGTACTCCACGAAACTGTAGAGCGGGTGATTGGCGAAGTTGAATGCCTGGGCGCGGAATTGCAAGCTCTTGGTTGGAGTGATCTTGAAGGCCTTATAGAGCCCTATGTCATCGCTCTCGTAACGCGGACCATGAATATAAGGCAGCCGGTAAGTGCCGATGCTGGGAGTGCCGGGCGTAGTTTCCGGGACGGGGGCCTGGAAGCAGTTAGCGTTGAAGTACTGGCCTTTCACCAAGCCGGCGGTCGGATTGCAAACCAGCGTCGGCACTGCCTGTTCGTCGGGCGTGCCCAGCAAATTGCGATTGCTCATGTCCGGGCCGTCGCTATAGAAGCTTATGGTGCGATTGTGGAAGCCGTCGTATTCGTTGCCTCCGCCGCCATTGGCGTTGGCGGCAGCGGTAAATTCCAGCGGATTGCCTGATGCGAACTGTTCGATGCCGGTGAATTGCCAACCGTCGAGGATTCCGTTGAGCACCTTCTTGTTCCCCAGATACTTGGCGCTTACGTTCGGCAAATTGATCAAGTACGAGATGTTCAGGTTCTGGCTGCGATCGAAGGGAGGCGGTCCATAACAACGGCGCTCGTCAAATGGGTCTTCGCAGATATAGGCAAGAGTCTTGCCCCAGGTATAGGTGGCCCAAAAATTAATTCTGCCGGTCTGTTTGGAGGCCGTAACCTGCGCCGCATTGTAAAAGGAACTCAGGTTGTGCGTCATAGTGCTGAGATCGCCATTCAACGGATAGGGCCGGCAGAGCGTGTCGTTATAGGAACCAGTCGTGTACATTTCAACAGAGTCAAGCTCCTGCGCGCATCCTTCGGGAACCAGATTCGATCCGGTGTAGCCGGTCAGGTTGCGGGAGATATTTCCCGCGTACGCCATTTCCACCTTGATGGAGTGCGCAAAGGACTGAGACACGGCGAGGGTGTAGGAGTAGGTCACAGGGAGCCGGTGATCGTTGATGTCGGCGATGCCGTAGGCTCCGAGCGGGAGATAATTGTTAAGGGTTGGAATGTCCGAGATGGTCTTAGCACTGCCGGGGTTCGGGCTGGGGCTGAAGTATGCTGAGAAAAACGATTCGTTGGGTGGTGCCTGGACAGTGGAAAATGCATTGGCGCCGGGGTCAACGTAATAGTTGGTGCCGAAGCCGCCACGAATGACCGTATTGCCCATGCCGAGGAAATCCCAGGCGAATCCGGCGGATGGCGCGATCTGGAAGTTTTGCGGGCGGCTTCCGCTAATGGAAATGCTGGGGGTGGTAGCGTGAGTAACCAGGCCGGGAGCCTCTGCAATGGTGCCGCTGGGGTTGTACAGCGCGGGATCGAAAACCACCATCTGGCCCTGGGGATCAAACCATGAGCCGATGTGATTGACACGAATTCCATAGTTAAGACTAAAGCGCGGCGCGACCTTCCAGTGGTCTTCCACGTAGAAGTCGGTGCGCTTTTCGCGCATGCTGGCGACAAAGTTCTGGGTGCTCTGCGCATACCCGGAGAGCTGTCCCGTCAGCAGGTCAGCAAAGGCATTCCCAGTGTTGTAGGAGCCGCTGTATTCCCCCGTGATGATCGTGCTGTTGTCAGAGCCCTGGGTGCGCATGCCGAACCGCTGATGAGCGAAGTAAATGCCGGCCTTGAGCAGGTGAGTGCCAAGAATCCTGGTGATGTTCTCGTTGACCGTATAAATCTGTTGCGGCGCGTTAGTGGTTGGAAAGGTGCCGCCGCGCATATACACCGAGGCATAACCGGCTCCGCCGTAACCGGGTTGCACGTTGGGGATAATCGGGGAATCGTCGGGGTAGAGGTCGGGCGCAGTGTATCCCAGAGCGGAGCGGGAAACCGCCGCTTCATCCTCCATGTAGGTGACGAAATTCAGGCGTGTATAGGCAAAGGTGAGTTGGTTGATTAAACTCGGCGAGAACGTAGTCGCCAGGTTGCCGACGATGGACTGTGACCCGTCGCGGTCGACCTGGTCGCCGGGGAACGCGTTCGGCGTGAAAGTGTTGAAGTAACCGAACGGGAAGGGCACAGTTTCGTGCTCGCGGTTATAACGCGCGGAAAAGTGGTTCGCCTGGGTGACGTTGTAATCGATTTTCAGGTCTTCCTGGTCGCGCGGCTGAAACGGGGTGACAGCGGTGACCAGATTGAAGCCGTTGGTGTTTGCCGGATTGGAATTCGGCAGCGGCAGGGCGTTGATCAGCACCTGGCCGTTCGGGTCGATGGCGCTCGGATTGATCATGCCGCTCGTTGGACTCGTGCACAGGCTCTGGTTGCTGCCAGAAGGAGAACACGGCGTGAGGGTGGCGTAATAGGCGAGGCCGTTGAGACTCTGCATGTACGCTGTGTCGCTGAAGTCGCCGGTGCGCATGGCCGCAGTGGGCGTCACGGACTCGCGGATGTCGAGAGTCGGGTCCTGCACGTACTGCAGTTGCTTTTCGAAGGCGGCGAAGAAGAAGAGCTTGTCGCGTTTTTCGTTAAACTTCGTTCCCGGAATAATGACCGGACCGCCGATATTGGCCCCCAGGTAGTAGTAGCCGTCATCCGGCTTCGGGAGTCCAAGGCTCTTCACCCGCCAGTCGGTGTCGTCGAGCACGTGGTTGCGGACCGTCCCGTAAATTTCGCCGTGGAAATCCTTTCCACCCGACTTGGTTTCGGTCTGCATCACGATGGGTCCGCTGGCCTGGTCGGAAGCAAAAGCCGCCGTTTCCACCTTGACTTCCTGGATGATATCTATATTCGGCGTTACGGCGGCCGATCCGGCGGTGTTCACGTCCGTGACCGGGGCGCCATCGCTCACAATCTGGGTGAGGTCGAAGCGGTTGCCATTCACGCTGTAGGCGCTGGCGTTGGGCGTGAATCCCGCAGTCTGGCCGCTGTAGGTGTCGCTGTTGAAGTTGCCGGAGTCGGCCGCGCCAGGGACCAGGCCGAGCAACTCGATGGCGCTGCGTCCCATAATGTCGAGGTTCTGCACCTGCTTCGCGGTGAGCGTGTAGGAAAGCTCGCCGGTATCTTGCGGCGTAACGGAAGTTTGCTCCGCTGTGACGGTAACGGTCTGGCCCGCGGCGGTGACTGACAGCTGAATGTGGGGAATCTCGAGGTGGTCGGCAATATGGACGACGATGGATCGCTTCAACTCCGCAAAGCCAGTTTTGTCGAACTTCACGTCGTAGGTGGAGGCGGGCAGGCTGGTAAAGGAAAAGAAGCCGTGCGCGTCGCTCGTGGCCGTCCTTTGCGTCTGGTTGTTGGTGTCGGTCAGCGTAATGGCAGCGCCTGGAATCACAGCGCCGCTCACATCCTCCACGGTGCCAGTTATCGTCGACTGGCCTACCTGGGCGATCGCGGGGATGGTAACGCCGGCGGCGACTATCAGTAGCATCAACAGTGGAACCATGAATTGGCGAACCAGGGATTGGCGAACCAGGGATTGGCGGAAGATCACTAACTCGGTGTTCTTCATTTTGCGTTCTCCATTTGCATTTCTGCTCTTCACTTTCGGCTTTGCCATGGCCTTAAAGTGATCCCTCGACGGACGTGTGCACTGGTACGGACCGCCACGAATCTTATGCCTAAGCAGGAAATCGCGAATCCGACGAAAGTAGGAGTGGAACATTATCTTTCAATGGCTTGTGGCGAGTGGGTTACCGACCTCGCGATCATGCTACGCGAACCTGCCACGCGAATATGCCTGGCTCGCTGAGGCAGCGGACTGTGGTAAATTTCATGGCGCTGCACTGGACCCGGGATGGTCCGGTTCGGCGGCGACCATGGCGAGGGCCCAAGAAGTGCTCCGGACAGTCATTACCTTCGCGCTCCTCATCTTATTGGCCGTTCCCTTCACGCTCGCTTCCTCAAAAGTTTCCTCGGCCCCGCTCGATGCTTATACCGAGCGGAAGTGGGAGATGCAGGACGGCCTGCCGGAGCAGATTGTGCAAGCCTTCGCGCAGACGGCCGATCACTATCTGTGGATTGGGACGACGGGAGGGCTTCTCCGTTTCGACGGCGCCAGTTTTGTCCTTTACGATCGCGAAAGCACACCTGCATTTCGCGACAACAACATTTTTTGCCTCACGGTGTCACGCGACAACTCGCTGTGGATCGGGAGCGAAGGAGGCGGCCTGATTCGTTATCGGGATGGTGTGTACCGCGCCTTCTCGACCAGCGATGGATTGACCAATGCTTTTGTGCGCGCGATCGAGCAGGACTCCAAGGGACAAATCTGGATTGGCACGGATGACGGATTGTTCCGGCTGACGGAAGAACGTCTCGAGCGCATCGACGGCACGGACAGCGTGCCGCAGATTGCCGTGCACGCCATTCATGAAGACCGCAGCGGGCACTTGTGGGTGGGTGGATCGAAGCTGCTGCGACTGGATGGCGCCTCGGCAACCGAGTATCACCTGGAGGGGGAAGCGAGCCAGAATCGGGTGAAATCCATTCTCGAAACCGAAGACCGTACGATCTGGGTGGGGACGGTTTCCGGTCTTCAGCGTATGACGCCGAACGATTCGTCGAAGGATAGTGTGACGGGCTTCCAGAGGGTAAGCGGGTTCAATGTGACGGTGCGGTTTCTCCGCGAGACTTCGGACGGCAGGTTGTGGATTGGAACCATTGGCCATGGGCTTCACATTTACAGCCATAATCGCTTCTCCGAAATTACGGCGCCTGCAAGACTGCCGAGCAACACGGTCCTGAATCTGTTTGAAGACGTCGAAAAGAATATCTGGGTTGGAACGCAAGCGGGAATGCTGCGCCTGAGCAAGACTCCGGTGAGGACGGTGACGTTGCCGGACGCGTCCGATTCGGACGCGGAGACGGTTTATCAGGACGTGGACGGCGATGTCTGGATCGCGGCTACGAACTTGTTCCGGTTTCAGAAGGACGAAGCCACTCCTTATCGCTTTCCGACCCTGGCCGGGGTGAGGGTGCGAAACGTGTTTCGCGATGGGGAAGGCACGCTCTGGATCGGAACCGACGGTCGCGGCGTGTATCACCAGGTTGGAAAGCAGCTTGTCCACTACACGACGAGGCAGGGGCTGGTGAACAACTTCGTTCGCGCCTTCCTGCAGAGCCGGGATGGCAGCGTGTGGATTGCAACCGACGAAGGGGTAAGCCGCTGGACGAAAAACGGGTTCACCAACTATCAGATGAGCGACGGGCTGTGCTATTTCAGCACGCGATCGCTCCTCGAAGATCGCAATGGAGATCTCTGGATCGGAACGGATCGCGGTATAAGTCGATTACATAACGGCAAGTTTGAAAGCGACGACGCGGTGCGCGCGCTCCAGGACGAAAAAGTCTGGGCGATCCATCAAGACCCGGACGGCGGGCTATGGTTTGGAACGCGCACGGGCGGGCTGTATCGCTGGCAATCCGCCAGACTGACGCACTACACCATCGCGCAAGGTTTGGCGAGCAACAGCATTTACGAACTGCTGGAGGATCACAACGGCAAGCTGTGGGCCAGCGGTCCGAATGGAATTTCGGTGATGAATCGTCGCGACCTCGAGGCGATCGCGGATCATCCCGGGAGCCGGGTGCCGGTCACGCTGTATGGAATCTCCGAGGGTCTGGAAACGATCCAGATGTGTGGAGGCGAGAAACCAGCGGGCATTCTCACCACGCAAGGAGAAGTATGGTTTCCGAGCAGCAAGGGACCGGTGCGGGTATCGACCGACCAACCTCCGCCATCGAATGCAGCGCCCGTGGTGATCGATCGAGCGCTGGTGGATGGCCTGCAAGTCCCCGCTGGAGGCCGCGTTTCGCTGAGCCCAACCAGCGCCAAGCTGGAGTTGCATTACGGCGTGGTGCTTCTGCGATCGCAGGAGCGCATCAATTTTCGGTACATCCTCGATGGCTTTGACAAGAACTGGAGCGATGCCTCGGCGGGACGAACCGCTTACTACACCAACCTTCCGCCCGGCACGTATCACTTCCGCGTGGCGGCGTATGAGATGAATAATCCGGCGCAGATTGCGGAAACGTCATTGGAGATTGTGCAGGAGCCACACTTTTATCGCACGCTGTGGTTCCTGGGTTTGTGCTTGCTGCTGACCGGGGGCGCGGTGCTCGGTGTCTACCAGGTTCGACTGGGCCAGTTGCGGGCCCGCTTTGAGGCAGTTCTGGACGAGCGCAACCGGCTGGCGCGCGAAATGCATGACACTTTGATTCAGGGATGCGTGGGCGTGTCGGCGCTGCTGGAGGCTCAATCCAGCATCGGACACACGCAGGGGAACAATGGGCATGATCTTCTCGAATATGCGCGCACGCAGATACGATCGACCATTGACGAAGCCCGGCGGGCGGTATGGAATCTGCGCCAGAACTCCAGCGCAGTCGCCAGCCTGGCGCCGCAGGTGGAAGGAATGACGCAGCAGGTCAGCCATGAATTCGGGATACCAGTGGAGTTCCAGGTTCTGGGCAGGCCGTTTGGGCTCGATCAATCGGTCGTGCATGATGTGCTCATGGTGACGCGCGAAGCTTTGTACAACGCGGTGAGACATGGGCAGCCGCAGCGGGTGCAGGTGGACGTGTGCTTTGAAGAAGAGAGTTGCAGGGTGAAGATCAGCGACGATGGTTCAGGATTTGATTTCGCTTCTCCGGCTACGTCATCGGCGGGGCACTATGGGTTGATCGGGATGCGGGAGCGGGTGGAACGAATCGGAGGAAAATTTATTCTGAGCAGCCGGATCGGCGCGGGAACGGATCTGGTGATTGAGGTGCCGCGAACGTCACGAACGGCCGCCGCGGCGCGCCGTGACGAAGTCCCGGAGAGAACGCTGTGAACGCAGCCGAGAAAATGGCCGAGAAAATGAAAGTCATGGTAGTGGATGACCATCCGCTGCTGCGCGTCGGGATCACTGCCATCGTCAATGCCCGTTCCGATATGAGCGTGGTTGCGCAGGCGGAAACCGGCGAAGAGGCAGTGGCGCTGTTTCCGCGATGCAAGCCCGACGTGACCCTAATGGACCTAAAGCTTCCCGGGATGAGCGGCGTCGCGGCGATTGCAGCGATCCGCGCCGGGAACCCTGGCGCGCGTTTCATCGTGGTCACGACCTATGAAGGCGACGAGGACATTCATCGCGCACTGGAGGCTGGCGCCCAGGGCTACATCATCAAGGGAATGCCGTATCAGGTGCTGGTGCAGGCGCTGCAACGGGTGCACTCGGGTGGACGTTTTCTGCCGCCGCCAGTCGCCCATGCTCTGGCTTCGCGCATGCCGGATTCGGATTTGAGCGCGCGCGAACTGGAAGTTCTGAATCTTCTGGTCGCCGGTAAGAGCAATAAAGACATCGCGAACTTACTGGGCATCACGGAAGCGACTGTGAAAAGTCACGTCAGCGCTATTCTTATGCGGCTGAATGTGAACGATCGCACGCAGGCAGTGGTGACGGCGCTGCAGCGCGGGCTGGTTCATTTATAAATTTGCAAAGGGGCGCGCTCAATGGGAGCGCCGCCGCGCTATTTCGGTTTATCGGAAGGCGCGATCTGCACCTGAATGGCGTGAATGTTGTCGGACTTTTTTGTATCCACGGAAATTACTCCGAAACTGTCATAGGTGCCGTTCGCGTCCCGGGCTTGCACAGTTCGCGTGGCCTGCGCTCCGGAAGCGCCTGGCCGCACCATATCGACGGTCACCGTGGTGACTCGCAGACCGGCGGCGGGATCACCGGGATTCACTTGCTGCACTTGCTGTTCGGTGGTTTGCTGGCCAGTTGCGCTGGTGCTCTGAACGGTGGTTGCGCGGCCAACCAGGTGGAGGCTGCCGTCGGGAACTGCTCCCGCGACATCGACGGAATAAGTGTCGACTGTATTGCGCGCTTCTCCGGGAGTGCTCGCGGTTTGGGTCACGGTGCTGGAGACGAGGCCCAGCTTGCCTTCCGAGTCAGGGAGAGAAACGCGCTCCTGCGTGCTGCGATTCGTGCCTTCTAGCGCGGTGGTGGATTGCCGTACTTCGCCCACTTGCCAGTTTCCGGCGCCGTCTGGAAGCAGCGTGGTTTTTTGAGATTGAACCGTGCCATTCGCGCCTTGTTCGCGGCGCTCTTGCGTCTTCACCGCCGGGGCCAGACCACCGTTGAGGTTCGGGAGCAGGATGGTCGTTTTCGTCTCCTCCACATTCGGACTGGTCTTTTTCGTCTCCTCAATCTGGCGCTTCACCAGTTGAAGATTGCCGTTGGCATCGGGGTTCGAAATAGCGCTGGTTACGGTCGAGTCGCCTCCGGGCAGAGTGTGCCTTTCTTCTTCGATGACCTGCACCAGCGTTTTCCCGCCATTGGCATCTCGATCGAAGGCGCGCGTGATGGTTCGCACGGTGGTCGCGTCCACTTGCACCGTTTCCTTTTCGATGTCCTGGTAGGGCTGGAAACTTCCGTCAGGGCCGCGGTGTTGGGTCGATTGTGAATCCACGGTGCGATTACCGCTCTGGGTGTGGCTTTCGGTGGTGCGTGTCGAATCGGCGTCAGATTGCGAGTTGGTTGTGGCCGTCCATGACTTGTTTCCGTCGCCGGTTTCGGAATCGGAGGTCTGCGCCCAAAGCGCGAGGCTGGAGAAAATCACGATCGCAAGCAATAGGACTCGACTCATGTCCATAATCTTCCCCCTCGGGAGAGCCGCTGTCCAGCGAAAGTCCAGCGAAACAGCATAAGCGTCCCACAAAAGTACTAGGGAGGCTATCCATATATCAGGGTATTGCGTATCAGGATGTGCTGTGTTGGCCTTCACTTACACGGCGATGCATGGCGGACTCGCAGAGCCGTGGTCAGCATACAATCCTGTCAAGTGGCTATTGCCACTGAAAATCTTCTGATCCAAGATACTTGGATGATGTTTCGCGGCGGTTCAGCACGATCGTTGGTGTGCACGGGTTTGTTCTTCGGCCTTTTGTTCCTGCAGATGTTCCTGCAAAGCGCGCCTGCCGCCGACGGGCGGGGAGCGCAAGCGGACGGCAGAACTGCTGAACCGTCGAGCACTGACGCCCATCCCATTCTTGTTGAACTGTTCACCTCCGAGGGCTGTTCCAGTTGTCCTCCGGCGGACGCTCTTCTCCAGAAAATGGACACTCACCCGCCCATTGCCGACGCCGAAATAATCGTTCTCAGTGAGCACGTGGATTATTGGGATCATGACGGCTGGAAAGATGCGAACTCCTCGGCTGCGTTGACCGAACGCCAGGCCGACTATGTCCGCGCTCTTGGACTGAAGACTGCATACACTCCGCAGTTCATCGTGGATGGAACCAGCGAAGCGCACGCTAACAATTCGCAACAGTTCTACAAAGTTCTGCACGATGCTGCCGCTGCTCCTATGATTCCTGTCCGCATCGGCGACGTGAGCGTGGATGCCGCGAATACTCTTCGAGCGCGTGTTGATGCGGACGGCAATTCCGATAAGCACGCCGACGTCTATCTGGCGGTCGCTCTTGATCACGTGGAATCGCAAGTGTTGCACGGGGAAAACGGGGGGCGGCACTTGACGCACGTTGCGGTTGTGCTGCAGCTCACAAAAATCGGAAAGCTGCAAAAAGGAAAGAGCTTTGGCGAAACTGTCCAGGTGAAACTGAAGCCCGGTACGGATCCAAAGAACCTTCGGGTCGTAGCCTTTGTCCAGGAACCCGGGCCCGGCAGGTTGCTGGGAGCGGCTTTACGGAGGCCGACAAGCTGAGAAATCGCACGGTTCGCCGAGAAAGTCGGTGACTCAATTCGCGTGAGTGGGAGTGATTCGCGGATTGAAAGAAAGGGGCGTCTCGACAAGACTGCTTTTCCCAGCCGCCCGTCGTCGATGAGTTTCCCCCTTCCCGGCGAGCAGGTTACGCAGCTTGCGCACGGCGGCCGGGATCTCCTCCACTGGGGTGCTGCCAAAACCCAGGATGAAGCCGGGGCGCGACACGCCCATGTAGGAACTGGACAGAGGCCAGATGCGAAGGTTCTGACGAGCAGCCTGCTCAGCGATTTCCAGATCGCGGCTCCCAGTGGGGAGTGTCACAGTCAGATGCATGCCAGCTTCGCTCCCGAGCACTTCGACCATGGAACCCAGTTCCTGGCCGATGCTGTCCGCCAGCGCACTCCGGCGCTCGCGGTAGAGAACCCGCATCCTTCGAATGTGGCGCGCAAAATGGCCTTCGCCGATAAAGTCCGCGAGAACTTCCTGATAGAAGGTTGGCGGCCCGAGATCCATGACGCGGCGGATGGTTAGAAAACGATCGACGAGGTCCGACGGAATGACGAGATAGCCGAGCCGCAAGGAAGGAAATAAAACTTTGCTGAAGGTCCCGATGTATATCACGCGAGCGTTTGCGTCGAGCCCCTGCAAGGACGAGACGGGCAGGCTTTCGTATCGATACTCGCTATCGTAGTCATCCTCGATGATCCAGGAGCCATTGTTTTGGGCCCACTCCAGCAGCTGGAATCGCCGCGAGGCGCTCATGGTCACGCCCAGCGGAAACTGATGCGAGGGCGAAACAAACGCGGCCCGCGCCTTGCGGCATCGCTTGATGCCGGCGGCTACATCCAGGCCTTCGTGGTCGACAGGAACGGGCACGAGCTGGCAACCAGTCAGCGTGAAGACGTCTCGCGCCAAACGATAACCCGGCTCTTCAATCCAGACCGCGCTCCCAGGGTCGAGAAGAACACGGGCTGAAAGCTCGAGGGCCTGCTGAGAACCGCTGACGATCATGACCTGCTCCGCTTCGCAGTGCAGCGATCGCGCGGTTCTCAGATAGCTGGCGATTGTTTCGCGGAGAACTTTGGAGCCGATCTGCTCGCCATAATGGAATGACGTGGCATCCATATTTCGGCAATGGCGCGCGACCAGTTTCGACCACACCGGCAGTGGAAATTGGTCAAAGGCCACCTGCCCCACAATGAATGCTCCCCGGCCCTGCAGCCAGGGACGACTTTCAATCGGAGGCAGACTGGAAGCGCGGCGCGCCACCGGCCGGGGCCCGGAACGGGTTGCCGCGAATCGCGCCGCGCCTGGTTCGGTCGACGCGAGCTGTTCTGGCAGGGAACTGGAAACGACAGTCCCGGCGCCGACGCGACTCTCGAAGTAACCTTCCGCCAACAGTTGCGCGTAAGCATTCAAGACGGGAAATCGCGAAACGCCAAGTTCGGATGCAAGCACGCGGGTGGATGGAATGCGCTGCCCCCGGTGCAGGCTGCCATCGACAATCGCGGCGCGATACGCGTCATAAATCTGCCGGTGCAGAGCCTTCGCAGCCTTCCGGTCGACCGCGATCACGGGCAGAATCCCGGAGGCCACTCTCTTCATTGCGTCGGATCATAATGGTTATGTCGAAACGCCGTCAAGTGGGTATTGTGTCCGACCATTTTATCCGCCAGCTTTGGCGACGGGATTTCCCCGTCCCGGCAGCCCGGTCGAAGTGTGCCATGACAGTCCGTATTCGCCATTGCGTCGAGTGCCCGAAATGCCTCACTCGCTATCTCGTCGGTTTCAGTCCATACGGAAACGGATCGCAACTGGTGCCGCTGGCTGAAGGATTCAGGGAGGAGTGGACGTTATATTGTTCGTGCGGCAGGCCGCCCACTTCCAGTCGATGGCGCTGGAGCGAGTTGAAAATGTACGTGGTCTCCAACAAAGCCTACGAACTGGGCTACGGTCAGCCCGAGGAAATCGTGCCCGTAGGCCGGAGGGCGCGATTTTCGGGTTGAGCTTATCCTCTATCGCAGCCGGAAGCGCTATCATGTAAACCCTAGAGGTCAGGGGAACATCGACCATGAACGAAAAGCCCGACTGGAAGAACCACGGCTTGCGGATTATCCGCAGCGGCGAGCTCGACGGCAACACGCCGCAGACGCCCGGTATGACGCGCGCCGAAGCGATTTCCCGCGCCAGGGTCGGCGCACAAAAGCTCTGGGCGGGAACGGTGGTGGTGCACCCCAATGCCAAGACCGGTCCTCATCATCACGGCGAACTGGAGACGGTGATCTACGTGGTGCGGGGCCGCGCGCGCTTTCGCTGGGGAGATCGTCTCGAGTTTGTCGATGAAGCGGGCCCGGGAGATTTCGTTTACGTTCCTCCCTATGTTCCGCATCAGGAGCTGAACGCGCGCAAAGACGAGCCGGTGGAGGCAGTCATTGTGCGCAGTGGTCAGGAGCCGGTGGTGGTTAATCTGGATATTCAGAGTCCGGAAGACGCTCCGGACAATCCGCAAGACGATCCCTTTCACTCGGCGCCGGGAAAGCGCTGAGCGGTCGTTCTGCAAGCGCGCCGGCACACAATGAGCAACGCGGGATGAGAAAGTTCCGCAGACGCGGACTGGCGGCGGTAACCACGGAGTGGATGTTGGCCGCTATCGCCTACAACCTGACGCGCATGGCGCGAACGATCTCATAATCAAAAATGTCCGGACGAACTGTCGGACGCCGAACGATAAATTCAGCTATGACACAGACTCCTCCGGGACTGAGTCGGTTCTTGGAGTTTGTCCCGGCGCTGAAGCGCCGGGCTATTTTCAATCGCCCCTGCCGGGGCTCAGGACCCCATGTCTCACACCTACGTCTCCGAACTTTTTCACTGCGTGTTCTCCACAAAAGGCCGCAGCGGTCTGATACCGCCATCGAAGAAGGCGGACCTCTGGTCCTATCTCGGCGGAATTGCGCGCAAGAACGGCTTCAAGGCCATCGCCGTGGGCGGGACTGACAATCACATACACATGCTTGTTTCCCTGCCGGCAACCATGCCGCTGGCAAAGGCGATGCAACTGCTTAAAGGTGGTTCCTCGAAGTGGATGAACGATTCGGGAACGAGCTTCGCGTGGCAAGCCGGATACGGCGCATTTTCTGTAGGGATCTCGCAACAGGCCGCCACGATTTCCTACATCCGTTCCCAGGCAGAACATCATCACAAGCGCGGGTTCGAAGAAGAGTTTTTGTCATTTCTCAAGAAGCACGGGATCGAGTATGACCCGAGCCACGTTTGGGGATAGATTTCGGCCGTCCCTCCGGGACTTGACCTCCCTGGCGGCTCCTGACCCGGCGCTGAAGCGCCGGGCTATTTTCAACCGCCCCTGCCGGGGCTCAGGACCCGGTTGGCTGTTGCTAGCCCTCTCTGACAGTAACGGTGGGGATAAACGCCGCCTCGCTAAGCGGCTTGCGCCAAAGCTCTGTACTCGTCCTCGGATTGCGAGGGCAGCAGGACCCATAATGTGTAGATGCCGAGTCCAGTGCCGATCGGGACATTCAACAGGGCGATGAAGCCCATCACCAGCGCAACCGTTCGCGCCCAATCTTCGCGCTGCAGCAAGCCCCACCCGGCAATGAAGCCGGCGGCGGCCTTCACCAGGATCAGCCATCCGACGCACATAAAAAGAGGCCGCAACCACGCCGTGAGCTCCGGCGATGGCCCGTTATGAATATGAATGTTGCCGAAGATTACGTTCGCGATGATCATCACTACCACGCCCGCAACCACGTGGAAAGCCGCGTACGCCATCCAGAGAATGCCCACCAACCGAATATGTTCGCGAACCCGGCTGCGCCGAAGCTCGATGAGTCCAAGCACAGTCTTGCCGCAGCGTCCGCAACGTGGCTCTCCAGATTGCAACTGCGCCCCACACTTATCGCAAAACATAGCTAGACCTTCCCGCACACACAATGTTATACGGATGCAACCCGAGATCAGTTCCCAGTTCTCAGTTCTCAGTTCTCAGTGAGAACCGTCTGGCTCTTAGGTTTTACTGAGAACTGAGAACTGGGAATTGAGAACCTTTTTTCCACAAACGAAAAGGCCACCCGGCAACTTGGGCGGCCTCCTCTTTTAAGGGAGAACAGCTCCAACGGAGGTTTTCACATCCATCAGAACTTTCTGCCGGAATCTTATGAGCCTTAAAAGCACAGTGTCAAGCAAAATTTGTGACTTAAATAGTCTTATTTTCAATAGCTTACACGCTGTGTCCACAAGTCGGCAAAAGACCTCAAAATCGACGAAAACTTCTTCTTTTCGACGCTAATGACCTTTGATTGAGTCACTTACCGTTTTCGATGCGCCCCGTGGGCCTCGTCTTCCAGGTGCAAAGAGATGAATTCCACGGCTTCCCGCCGATCGAACACGGAGTCGGGAAAAAACCGTTTTATCATCAGTCGCAGGCCCCCGAAAGCGACTCCCGCCACCAGCGCCAGCCCTACGACAATTCCGCAAAGAACTATCGCATTGAACAGAAAGTTCGCCAGATTGTCTTTCTTCGTAACGTACGTGTTTTCGTTCCAGGTGACATCGGCGTCGTAGCTGATCGATGACATCAGCGCTCGCGCTTCACTTTTCGAGAGCGGTCCGGCCGCTATCACGATGATGGGCCCCGTCCGTGTATCGAAGAACGGCCCCACATCGACGATGGTGGCAACCCCCGGCTGCTGTTGCGTTACCTGATGCGAAGCGTCAATCTGCCGCAGTTGCGCCGCCGCAATCTGCGGCGTCGGATATTCGATCAGCATCAGGGTCGAATCACCCGCGTTCACCCCGTACCTTGCAATCAATACTTCCGCGCCCGACTTGAAATCCACCATCGAATTCGGCAGCGGCGATCCCACCCGATCGAGCGTGACCGGACCCAGAATGTACTTGGTCGTGCTTCTCTCCAGACTCACATGGGACGGCTGCTTCGGAAGATACGACGGCAGCGACGGCGGATTCCGCTTGTTTCCCTCCGCTTGTGGCAGCAGCCCGGCCAGCACCCGCATTTGCGCCGCCGACATCACGCTCATCCTGTCGAACACCGCATCCACCAGCACATTCCCCTGGTAGAACAACACGCGGTTGTTCAGAAAAGCCGCGCCCGCGCCAATCGTTTCCTCCCGCATCTCGGGAGAATAGTAGTAAGTGAACGCGCCATAAGCCCCGCTCGCGTCCGCGAACACGGCGGCTTTGATGATCACGGCGCGCCCATCGTCGCGCGTGTAGGATGCCTTCTCTAAACGCTCGAAGCCATACTCCTTTAGCACGGCCGCGTCCGTCGCATCCGCCACCGCCGGATCCGAACTGCTCGTGACCGCCCCTTTCATCTGCCATCCGGCAAAATCGGTGGGAAGAACCGGGCTCGCCGAGGCGGAGACAGGCTTCGCGGGGGCACCAGCCGGCGCCGCCGGCTGAGCCGCCAGGGCCGCAGCGCATATAAGAAATAAGGCGAAGAACTTATAGAGATGTCGAGAGCAATTCATTGGGGAAAAAGACGCACCTGTGCTACTTGATTAGATGCTACTCGATTAGACTACGGGCGGCCCGGGAAAGTTTCCACCCTGATGCCGTGGAGGAGCGGGCGCCCTCGCCCGCTGCCTTTGACTTTGATTTCGACTGAGAACCCGAAACTCGGAACTGATTCGGTCTAGGCCGCGTCCCCATGGAACTTTGCCAGGCAGAGGTTCGTACTGCAGACCGGAGGATATATGAGGAAGGTTCTTCTGCTTCTGGGGATACTGGCGATATCGATGTCGTCGGCCTCCTGGGCTCAATCGGACGCACGCCCGGAGATTCTGGTGCTCGGGACGTATCACATGTCGAACCCGGGACGCGATGTCTATAACATGCAGGCCGACGACGTCCTGTCGCCGAAACGCCAGCAGGAAATCGCGCAGCTGATCGAAGTTCTGAAGAAATTCCATCCCACGAAAATTGCGATTGAAGCGGATGTGGGGAGCGAGCGGGTGGAGAAAGAGTATTCGGATTACCTGGCGGGAAAGTACACGCTGACCCGCAACGAGACCAATCAGATCTCGTACCGGCTGGCCAAGGAGCTTGGCCATCACGCGGTTTACCCGGTCGACGAAGAGGGTGATTTCCCGTACCAACGGCTGCTTAATTACGCCAAGGGCATTGGCCAGAAAGAGAAGTTCGACGCCACGGCGGCGATCATGGGCACGCTGGTGAAAGAGCAGGACGAGTTCCTGCAGTCGCATACCGTGCTTGAAATGTTCGAGTACATGAATTCAGATTCGATGTCGGCAAAAGGCGTGGCTTTCTATTACTCCTTCGTGCCCTACGGGGAACCCGGCGATTATGCTGGACCAGACCTGCTGGCAGCGTGGTATCAGAGAAATATTCGCATCTATCACAACATCGTGAAGCTGGTTGATTCTCCGAACGACAGGATTCTCGTGATCTATGGGGCCGGTCACCTTGGATGGCTGCAACAGGACATCGCCAACGACGCGACGGTTAAGCTAAGAAAGCTGGACGACTTGACTGGGAAGCAATAAGGCAGCATCCTAGTCGGCCCGTTCCGAACATTCCACATCACGCGCACGTCCAACCTGCAGCGCCGCCAGGATAACTAGCACCTAGTGACGCCTGTTTAAAACATATGCGCAGCCAGGATTGGCCGCGTGGCCCATTCTAGATTTCGCGCTCCTTGCGAAATCTAGAGTGGGGACGTTGGAGCTGATCGATCAGCACACTTCGGCTTAGTAGCTGTTAGTTTGCGGGCCCAGCAAACAGCAGCAGATTCTCATCCGGATCCTTGACGACAAAATTTTTGGCGCCCCAAGGCTGCTTCTTCAGCGTCTGCTGAAAGGTAACACCAGTGGACTGAAACTCAAGAAACAGCAGCTTGATCTCGTTCGCCGTGGCGACGGTCATCGATACCGACAACAGTTCCTCCCGAACGCGGACCGTCGACTCGATTACTGGCCGGTCGACGCACCTTAGATTGAGACGCGCCGCGTCGCGACCCACCTGTGCATAGTAGGGAGGCTTGCCGTAACTGAATACAAGCGTGAAGCCTAACTTCTCGCGGAAAAAGTCGCATGACCTTTTGATATCGCTGACGAACAGTTGCGGCTCTGCACAGACAATCGTTGCTTTCGATGGCGCTGATTTGGGTGGCGACGACTTCACCTTCAGCGGCGTTTTCGAAAGTCCAGTTTTCAGGGCTTTCCAACTATCGAAACCTTGCTGTCTTGCGACCATTTCTTGCGCATCGCTGAGCTTAAAGCTCGCCGCAAGAATCTCGGAGTCGGGCATATTCAGGAAACGAGGCAAATGCGCGCGGATTTGCGCGCCGACGGGATAGTGGCGTTCGCGATGCCACCGCAATATGAGCTTGGCTTGCTTTTTGAGGTTCTCTAGATTGGGCATGTGGGCCTCCACGATGAGATCGTAGGTGGGCATGGCCCTTCGGCGGCGTGCCGTTGCATCCTACATGCGCAGATCGCAGTATCTGCGATGGAGTCAGCAGTTGTCAATTGAGAAGCGACGCGCAACCGGTTGTTGGGTCGCTCTTACGCATTTTGTCGTTAGCGCAAGGGGCTGATGTGAAACGGCCGGGCGCTGCCGTCACTGTCCCGCGGGTTTGTCGATCTTGCTTGCCACCTTCACGCCGCTCAAGCCGCTGACGTACTTGGACACACCCCGATAAAGCGACTCGGCGATGCGCTGCCTCCGCTCCGAGGTCTCCAGTGCGCGTTCGTCGGTGGGATTCGAAACGAACGAAATTTCCGCCAGAATCGAAGGCATGTTCGCGCCGATCAGGACGATAAAGGGCGCCTTCTTGATTCCACGATTGCGGATGCCGGCGTTCTCCAGCGAAAGGCCGCCGTAGAGCGATTCCTGCACGTCGCCGGCAAATTCGCGCGATTCGTCGATTTTGTCTTTCAGCGCAATTTTCTTTACCAGATCCTGCAGTTCGTGGATCGATTTCTCCGACACCGCGTTTTCGCGAGCCGCAACTTCCAGCGCTTCCGGCGATGAGGTGAAATTCAAGTAGTAGGTTTCGACCCCGCGCGCGTCGGAATCATGGCTGGAGTTGGCGTGGATCGAGATGAACAGATCCGCCCGCTCGCGATTCGCTATCGCGGTCCGGGTCTCGAGTGGAATGAAGGTATCGTCACGGCGCGTATAGACTACTTCCGCGCCCAGCCGGGTCTCGAGCAACCGCCCCAGGCGCTTGGACACGTCCAGCACAACATCCTTTTCGAGCAGGCCATTCGGACCAATCGTCCCCGTATCATGCCCACCGTGGCCCGCGTCAATGACGATCTTGCCAATCTTCAGACCGAGCGCGCGAATCAAAGACCGGTCGCCCGCCGCGGTGGGACGCGCTTCGCGAGACTCAAGCTGAAGGCCCGTCGTGTCGGAAGCGCCCGCAGCTGCCGATGGATGAGATTTCTTGCGGTGCGCGGCAGAAGATGACGATGTCGAAGTCGGCTTCGCCGCGTCGGCGTCCGACACGTCGCCAGCCGAGTCCGCCGTCATTTCGGGAGAGACTTTTTCATGATCTAGCCTGGCCACCGTCGACGGCACTTTATCCTCCGCCTCGACGATCGTCTTCGGAATTCTGCGGTCCGAGCCGTTGACCGCTACCGTGGTCTTAATCACCCCAATGCCGTCCCCCGGCCTGGCGGTTGGTTTGGAGTCGGCGCTGCCATCTTCCGGAGGCAAGTCCGTTTCAACCAGTCCCGGTTTTGAAAAGCGAACCGCATCCTTGCCCGATCCTCGCTGCGTTTTCGCCACCCTGGCTTTCGAATTCCCATTCGCCGCCGTCAACTCGGAACCATCGGTTGGCGCCGAAGCCGCCCCGGATGCACTCCGACCCGAACTCCCTTTGTCGCTGACCGCGTCCGCGCCGGAAAGATCCGCGTTCGCTGCGACCGTCGTCTGGTTCTGCTTGCCGTGATTATCCTTTCCGTGGATGTCAATGATGAGGCGGTACGGATCCGGCAGAAGGAAAGCGTCGTACCGTGCGAGGTCGTCCACCTCCAGCACGATCCGCGTGCGCCCCGGCTGAAATTCGGCAACCCGTATCGTCTTCAGGAAGCCGTCATCGACGTCGAAGGTCTTGCCGACCAGCGTAGAAGCCAGTTTCGTGTCGCGCAGATCAAAGAAAATGCGGTCGGGATTGGAAATACGCTGCGAACCGAACTTCACTTCCTTTTCAACGTCAATGGCGACGCGAGTGTAGTCCGGCGTGGACCAGTGCCGAACGCCGGTGACCCGCGGCAACTCGTTGCGCCGCGCGGTCGCCGCATCTGCGGATTCGGCATCGTCATTAGAGTTGGAGTTGGAGTTGGTGTTGGTGTTGGTGTTGGAGTTGGCGCTGGCCACGGTCCCGGCATTCGCCCGTTGTTTATCTTTGTCTCTGTCTTTGTCTTTGTCCTTGCGCGCGGCCTTCTGCGCCAGGTGCTGCTTTTCGGCCGCTGCGGCATCGAGTTCCTTCACCGCCGACCGGGCATCGTCGCACAGCCGGTTGCGCGGATAGCGCTGAAGAAAATCATCGAAAGTCGCCCGCGCCTCTACCGGATCATTAAGATCGTCCTTATAGATCTCGGCGATCGTAAAGAGCGCGTCGAAGCGGTACCGGCTGCCCGGATATTCCTTGCGCAGAAAGCGATACTGCTCGATGGCGCCGCGCAGAATTTTGTTATCGTCAAAGCGCCGCCCCATCTCGACCATGAGTTCGGCCGTCGCCACGACGCTCGGGTCCGCCTTCGACGACGCGGGAGAGCCAAGGTAGACGGCGCGATAGGAATCGAGAACCCGCTGATATTCGCGGCGGGTGCGCTCCGCCTGCGGACGGCCGTTCAAAGCCTCCCGCATGCGCTCCGCTTTGGCGAATTGCTTACGAGCCCAAGAATCGTTGTGGTAGACGCGAGCCGACGAGGAAACCAGAGGCGCCAGCACCAGCAACAGCACGACGCCAAGGCGAAAGGCGCGGCCGCCTCGAGTTAGGGTCGTAGGAGCCTGGGTCTTCACTGAACTTCCTGCTATAAAAAGCCAAACAAACAGCGCGTCCCGCAACCACCGCGGGACACGCGGCTTTAGTCCGTATTGCTGATGTTCAAAACGCCCCGGGCATCGCGCTGCACAACAACTGGCTGCACGTGAACCGGCTGCACGTGAACCGGTGCGTGCGCCGGGGTCGTAATCCGGCCGGCAGTCGTCATCCGGCTGGCAGTCGTCATCCGGTTGGCAAACAGGGGTTCGCTGCCCCCGTTGTACAAGGTCGTGATCCGTCGAACGTAGTCTTGTGTTTCCCTGTAATGCGGAACGCCCGCGCTGCGCGCCACCGCTCCTGAGCCCGCGTTGTAAGCCGCCAGGCTGAGGCGAACGTCGCCGCCGTAGCTGTCCAGCAACTTTCTTAGATGCCGAACCCCGGCATCCACGTTCTGCGCCGGATCAAACGGATTGGAAACATTGAGCGACCGCGCCGTCGACGGCATCAGCTGCATCAGCCCCATCGCCCCTTTGCGCGACACCGCATTGGGATTGAAATTCGATTCCACCTTGACCACCGAGCGCACCAGGCTGGGATCCACATGATGCCGCGCCGCCGCCTCATCAATCGCCGCGTCAACATCCTGCGGAGTAAAAGCGCGGTTGAGCCGCGTGTGGGTCTGGGTTCCGCGGTCCAGATAAGTGTTCACTTCGGAAGCCGCCGACCGCGCCGCGCGCATCACCGCCCCGCTCGTAGGAACCGGCTTAAAACGATGTTCCGTCACACTCCAATAAACCAGCGGCGATCGGCTCGACGTAGAACCGACGGTAGAACCCACCGCTCGCGATGAGGAAGCAGCGCCATTCCCATTGCCCGCATCGTCGTTTACAAAAATCTTCCGGCCGGTTTCGTCGGTAGTGGTAGTAATCGCCCCCAGCCCTGCGCCCGAAGAAGCGCCCGAGGCGATGGACTGCGCGCGCGCCGTCGTCGGCGCAAAAATCATGGGAAGAAAGGAGATCGCGGCTAAACCAGCCATCAGCGTGATTTGCAGGCGTGTTCGCATACGGGTTTCAGTCAGCCAAAAGACACACGAACTCTACAGCCCACCAACCCGGGAACCTGCCGGAGAATCCAGAACCAGAGTAAGACAATTATAGGTTGCGCCGAAGCGCAGCGGCAATCTATCCAAAGGTCGTTGAACCACCGGAGTAATCTGCGCAAGTGACTGAAGTACTTGCTTTTACGATCGACCAAAAACAAATTGTCATCCTGACCCTGAGCTTGCCGAAGGGGAAGGACCTGCTCTTTCCCGACCGCAATCGCACCCGTGGCAAGCCTCCTTTTTGGTCTCATTCCAGGCGCAACGTACAATGACGTCTGCACCATATGAACCCCCAAGCCCTCCGTAAGTTGTTCGATCAAGTCAGGAAAAAGCGCATCTCTCCCGACGAGGCCGTAGAGCGACTGCGCCACCTCCCATTTGAGGACCTGGGTTTTGCCAAGATCGACCACCATCGCGCTTTGCGCCAGGGCATGCCCGAGGTCATTTTTGCTCAAGGCAAGACGCCAAAGCAGGTAACGGACATCTTCCGCAGCCTGGCCGCCCAGGGCGGCAACGTGCTCGCAACCCGAGCCACCGCCGAACAGTACGCCGCGGTAGCCGCCGCTGTGGACCGCGCCGAATTTCGTCCCTTGGCTCGCGCCATCGTGCTCAAGCGCGATCGTAAAAAGCGCGGCAAGGGCGTGATCGTCGTCGTTTCCGCCGGAACCAGTGACATCCCCGTAGCCGAAGAAGCGGTAGTCACCGCCGAATTGATGGGCAACGAGGTGCAGCATATCTATGACGTCGGAGTCGCCGGAATTCACCGCCTCTTGGCCCATCGCGCAGCGCTCGCCAAAGCGAGTGTCGTGGTAGTCTGCGCCGGCATGGAAGGTGCGCTGCCCAGTGTGGTAGGCGGACTGGTCGGAGTCCCCGTAATTGCCGTTCCCACCAGCGTGGGCTACGGCGCAGCCTTCGAAGGCCTGGCGGCTCTGCTCGGAATGCTGAACTCCTGCGCCTCCAACGTCAGCGTAGTAAACATCGACAACGGTTTCGGCGCCGGATACGTAGCCTCGCTCATCAACCGCCGGTGACAGCTTTCAGCCATCAGCCGTCAGCTCTCAGCCGTCAGATTTCAGCAACCCCAACCCCTTGTCATCCTGAGCGGAGTAGCCGTTTCGCGAAGCGAAGCGGCTGCGTAGTCGAAGGACCGCTACCCTTAAAACTCTCCAGCGCGCCTTGGGGTTCTCGTTCTGTGGCAAAGTAGTAAGGGATGCCCACCCTCACCTCCAAAGACTCCAGCCCGGCCGGGCGAGTCGCCTTCACCCATCCCAATTTCGTCGCCTACACCATCGCGCGCTTCCTCATCGTGGTCGCGCTCGAGATGCAGTCCGTCGCCGTGGCCTGGCGGGTCTACGAAATCACCAAGCGCCCCATCGATCTCGGATACGTCGGCCTGGCCCAATTTCTGCCCGGCTTCGTGCTATTCCTCTTTGCTGGACACGCCGCCGATGTCTTCGACCGCCGCAAACTCCTCATCGGATGCTATGCCGGCTTCGGCCTCTGCTCCGCCCTTCTGCTCGCCATCAGTTGGCGCGCCCCACATTCGGTTCACTTGATTTACGTAGTCCTCGTGCTGATCGGAGTCTTCCGGTCCTTCAATTTTCCTGTGAGCCGCGCAATCCTCCCGCAGTTGGTTCCCGAAGAACACTTCTCGAACGCGGTAGCCTGGAACGCCAGCATCTTTCAGATCGCAACCATCGCCGGTCCCGCCATCGGTGGCATTGCTTACGCCCTCTTCCGCGGTCCCGAAGGCGTCTATGCCATGGCCGTGGCGGTCTCAATCCTCTCCACCCTCCTTACCCTCCGCATCCATCCCCTGCCCTCATCCCCCAAAAAACTATTGGCCGAGAAAGAGCCCATAAGCGTCCGCACCGCGTTAGCCGGTCTTCGTTTCATCTGGGAAAAGAAGGTCATCCTGGCTTCGATCTCGCTCGACATGTTCGCTGTACTTCTCGGAGGAGCCGTAGCCTTGCTTCCCGTCTATGCCCGAACCATCCTGCACACCGGCCCTTGGGGCCTCGGTCTGTTACGCAGCGCTCCCGGAGTAGGCGCCGCGCTGATGGCAATCGCCGTGGCCCACCGCCCCATCCGCCGCCGCGCCGGCGTGACCATGTTTTTCTGCGTAGCCGCATTCGGCGTCTTTACCATCGTCTTCGGAATCTCCCACAGCCTGATCCTCTCGCTCATAGCCCTGTTCCTGACCGGCGCCGCCGACATGGTCAGCGTGATCATCCGAGCCACCCTCATCCAGTTTGCCACTCCCGACGAGATGCGAGGCCGCGTCAACGCCGTAGATTTTCTATTCATAGGAGTGTCCAACGAATTAGGAGAATTCGAATCCGGACTGACCGCGCAATGGCTAGGCACGGTCCCCGCCGTAGTCCTGGGAGGAGTAGGAACCCTCATAGTGATCGCCACCTGGGCATGGCTATTCCCCGAACTACGCCAAGCCGACCAGCTAACGGTAGCCGAGCTGCTTCCAAAATAAATCAGGCAAGACGCCCCACTACTCACGTAGGGGCGGACGCATTCGTCCGCCCAGCTCTATAAAAAATGTCATCTTGAGCGAAGTGGCCGCTCCGCGAAGCGGAGCAGCCGCGCAGTCGAAAGACTCCTACCCATCCGATCTGTCTAAAGCCGCCAAATTCAGCTACCAACCAACCGGTCGCAGTCTCACCTTCCGCGGCTGCTACAATTTCAGCTTCGCCGTCGAGGTGTCTCCATGCCGGAAACCATGCAGCTTGCGAATCCCACGCCGCTTACCACGCTCACCGAGGACGAGATTCTGTTCCGCGACAACGTCCGCCAGTTTGCCGACGACAAAATTCGTCCGCTGGCGAAAGAGATGGACGAAAAGGCGGTCTTCGATCACGCGCTGCTCGAACAGTTCTTCCAGCTCGGCCTGATGGGCATCGAGATTCCCGAACAATACGGCGGAGCCGGCGGCAAATTTTTCGAAGCGATCTTAGCCGTCGAAGAATTTTCGCGGGCCGATGCCTCCGCCGGCGTGATCGTCGACGTGCAGAACACGCTGGTAGCGAATGCGATTCTGCGCTGGGCCACTGCCGACCAGAAAAAACGTTACCTGCCCAGAATGGCCGCCGACACGCTCGGCGCCTACGCGTTGAGCGAAGCAGGATCGGGATCGGACGCATTCGCGCTGCAAACCAAAGCCGAGCTCAAAGGCACTGATTTCGTTCTCAACGGACGCAAGCTCTGGATCACGAACGCCAAAGAAGCTGGCTTGTTCATTCTGTTCGCCACCGTCGATCCGTCGAAAGGATACAAAGGCATCACCGCGTTTTTGATCGAGAAAAATTTCTCCGGATTCACCGTCGGCAAGAAAGAAGACAAGCTGGGCATTCGAGCGTCGTCCACCTGCGAACTGATTCTGGAAGATTGCCGCGTGCCCCAGGAAAACGTCTTAGGCGAAATCGGCAAGGGATACAAAATTGCGATCGAGACCCTGAACGAAGGACGCATCGGAATTGGCGCCCAGATGCTCGGCGTGGCGCGCGGCGCGTGGGAATACGCCGCGAAATATGCGCAGGAGCGGACAGCATTCGGCAAACCTATTTCGGAATTTCAGGGGATCCAGTTTCAGATTGCGCAGATGGCCACCGAGATCGAAGCGGCGCGGCTGATGGTTTACAACGCAGCCCGCATGAAAGATGCCGGGATAAATTTTGTGAAAGAAGCCGCCATGACCAAGCTCTTCACCTCGCAAGTCGCCGAGCGCGTGACCTCGCTCGCCATCGAAATCTACGGTGGCTACGGTTTCACAAAAGATTATCCCGTAGAAAAATATTGGCGAGACGCAAAGATAGGAAAAATCTATGAAGGAACCTCGAACATGCAACTGGCGACCATTGCGAAGCTGGTAATGGGAAAATAAGGTTAGAGGTCAGAGGTCAGAGGTCAGATTGCAGAGGTTAAAGGTCAGAGGTCAGATTGCAGAGGTGAAAACCGCTCGCCCTTGGTTCTTACCTCTGCAATCTGACCTCTGACCTCTGACCTTATTTGAAGTGCGGAAGAACTTCATCACCAAACATCCTCGCCTGTCCGGTGCGATCGTCGCCCCAGATTTCAAGCATGATGTGAGTGCATCCAGCGGAACGATATTCTTCGATCCTCTGAATACACTCGTCAGGAGTTCCCGCGATAGGACAGGCTTTGCGGAGCAGTTCATCGCTGACTGCCTGAGCAGCGGCTTTGCGACCGCCTTTTTCCATGGCGTCAGCAACCGGCTGAAGCTCTGCGAAAGTGATGCCTGCCGATTCGAGCAGCACATCCGCTGAACCTTTGATGTTCTGCACTTTGTTGGCAAGATACATGGCAGCCTGCTCTCGCGCGCCCTCTTTTCCTTTTTTCGAATCGCGCCCGATACTGCCGACGATCACAGAACCCAGGATCAGTTTGGAAGCGTCTCGACCAGCGTTCGCCGCGCCCTCTTCCATATTCTGCTTCGAGTAGCGCACGAATGCAGGAGTAGTAATCGACGCGGTGAGCAGTCCATCACCGAGCGAACCGCCGAGCCTCTGCATCGCAGGTCCGGTTCCCGCAACATATACAGGAGGAACTTTGCGCGAGGTGTGCGCGTCGCTCTTGAGCGCCGGAACGCTGGCGGTGAAAACCTTCCCCCGATATTCGAACGCTTCGCCCTTCAGCACGCCGCGGACGATCTCAATACTCTCTCGCATCACCGTCGCAGGCCCGACCTTCTCGCCTTCCCCTTCGCCGATTTCTTTCATGAAGATCTTCGACGCGCCAAGGCCCAGAAGAAAGCGATCGCCGGCAAGATCCTGCATGACGCGCGCCTCCATCGCAATCTCAACGGGATGACGCGTGTACGGAGAAATAATTCCCCAGCCCAGTTGAATGCGCCGAGTCTGGCTGGCGATGACGGCCAGAATTGCAGTCGAAGAACGAGCCTCAAAGGAATGTTTGCGCCACCATGGATAGGCTTCCGCAATCCAGAATGTGTCAAACCCCGCGTCCTCGCAGGCCTTGGCCATGCTCACGGTTTCGTGGACTGGCTCCATGCTGAGTTGCAGGACTCCGATGTTGAACGGGATGCTCATGGGATCGGGTTATCTTTTCTTAGTCTGGATCGGTCTTTCCTAGTCTGGATCGCTCCAGGAGTGCTCCAAGCCCTTCACCAGTTCCCAGACAGCTTTGTTCAGCGGCGTGGGAACGCCGGTTTTCTCACCCCAGTTCACAATCGCGCCGTTCATGAAATCAACCTCCGTCTGTCGCCTGGCAAGAACGTCCTGGAGCATGGAGGCGCGATGCTTGCCCGGCGCGTTCGCTCCTTTTTGCACGAGCGCGCGCGGATCACCGTGCAGCTTGATTCCCAGCGCATGCGCGACTGCCTCGCCTTCGGCAATCAGACTGTTAAATAGCTGGCCAGTCGGTGGGAAGCGAGCGGCCGCCCCGTGATGTAGCAAAGTCAGGGCTCCGACAGGATTGGTCGCAGCATTGAAGATCAACTTCGTCCACTGCGCGCCACGGGCATCGGCCAACGGAATTACATTCATCCCGGAACGCGTAATCAGGCGAGCCAACTCTTCGACCTTGGAGATCGGCGTGCTCGTCGGCTCAAAAGGACCAACCCAGGTATCGCCTTTGATGTCGAAACCGATGTGGCCGGGAGCGATGAGATGTCCCGCGGGAAATGTGGTGCCGCGAATCACGTACTTCACATGCTCCGCGATGATCTCTTCGTTGCCGACGCCGTTTTGCACGGAGCAGACCGCGCTGTTTTCGTCGAAGGCGCCCGCCACCTGCGTGATGGCGGCACGAGTGTGAATGGCCTTGGTGGCGACGATGCCAAATTCGCAGTGCGGAAGGTCATTCGGATCGCTGGTGGCATTCAGTCGCGCGGTGAATTCGGCGGCTCCGGAGATGCGCAGTCCATGTTGGCGAATGGCTTCGACGTGATCTCTCGATACATCATAAGCCCAGATTTCGGCCTCGCCCTTTTGGGCGAGGTGCGCTGCGAAGAGACTGCCAACCGCGCCGCAACCGACAATGCAGACTTTCAGCAACCTATAACTCCAGACTCAGTGATTGAAGAGGTCAGAGGTCAGATTCGCAGAGGTGAAGAACTGATTCAGCCTTTGCAATCTGACCTCTTACCTCTGACCTTGCTTCACGCTCTCGCGCGTTTCTCCGCCGTTAAAGAACTTCCACGGCACATCGGCCAGGCACTCGCCTTCGGTCTTGCCGATTCGATAGGTGTCCTGGGTGTAAAGGCAGACCTTGCCGTCGCTATCGACGACCTGCGGATGCAGCGAGAAGATCATGTTCTCTTCGAGCGCAACGTCACTGGTCGCGCCGATGGCGGGATACTCGAGCATGGTCATTCCGATACTGTGTCCCGAGAGGTGGCCGAGGGCAAAGCCATGCCTGGCGAATATATCGGCAACCGTGCGATGGACGGTGGAAGCTAGTTCACCGTGACGCATCAATTTGCGAGCGCATTCTATGGCGTGCGGATAGGCATCGGCCATCTTCAGCGTCGTTGGACTGGGCTTGCCCTGAATCAAGGCGCGGGAAAACTCAACCCAGTAACCGCCGGCTCCGGTGACTTCCAGCGAATATAGAAGCAGATCGTCGGCTGCTACTCTGCGATGACCGGGAACCTTGAAATAGGCGTTGGCCTCTCCGTGTGCGCCCGACAGCAGAATGTTCATCATGCGCGGGCCGGCGCCGCGGGCGAAAAAACGCTCGACCGCCGGAGCCATAATTTCGGCTTCGGTCTTGCCTGGTTTATAGCCGGCAATCAGCGCCCAGAAGCCGTCGACGACGATGTCCATGGCGTCGCGGACCTCGACAAGCTCTTCGTCGCTCTTCACCGCGCGCGCCATGTCGAATTCCCGATCAAAGGGCACGAGCTCGAACGAACCTTGCGCGAGTTCCTGGTAATCGCGCACAGCCATGACGAAGTTCATCCCAAACGTGCCGATGCGCTTCCATTTGCGCTCAATAGAGCGGTCACGCAGCCACTGACCGGGAACTTCGGGCCAGACCTGATCTTTGATCCATGGCTTTTGTTTGTCGCCGATCCAGCGAGCTTCGCGCGGAAAGACAAGCGCGGGTTCGCCCTCGAGCGGGATGATGACGTAAACGTAACGATGAACGATTTCGAATCCGGAGGTGTAGAAAACGGCCCCCTCGAATCCAGCGTACTGACTGCCGCAGACGATGAGGGCGTCGAGCTTCGCGGCTTGCATGCGGGACCGAATGTTTTTGTGACGGCGATCGATTTCTTTCTGACTCGGCAAAATGACCTCAGCGGCTGCTGACTCCGCATAACTCGGCGGCGGTAAGAGCATAGATCTTTGTAATTTCCACTAACGTTTGTATCCGAACTTTTTCTCCTTCTTTGTCGCGAGGGCCACTGGATGGACCGTAGTTCACGGTCTCGATGCCATAACGGCTGAGGACGCTGGCATCGGAGCACCAGGTGACGACTTCCCGCTCCGGAGTCTTTCCGGTGATGCGCTTGTGACTGCGATCGATGGCGCGGATCATGTCGTGCTCCTCGCTGATGCGCGCGCCGGGAACCGAGACGTAGGTTTCGAATTCGAGACCCCAGTCAGAATGCGTTCTTGCAAGCAATAAGAAGAGACGCTGAATGTCGCGACGCGCCGCCGCAATGGGGATGGTCGGCGGTACCCGCACATCGAGGAACAAATCTGTTTTCTCGGGAGTGCGACTGGCGCGCCAGGCGTGTCCGCCGTGGATGCCGCCGAGATTCACCAAGGCCTTCTTGCCGCCGTAGCTCGCTTTTTTCTCCCATCGCTCAATCCACTTCAAGATCGGCGGCATGAGTTCGACCATGCGGCGGATGGAATTCATTTCTTCACGGCCCTCGCAGAAGGCGGTATGCACATAAATTCCCTTGCATGAAATGCGCACCCACATGGAACCGAAGTGTTCGAGAACGACATGCATATCGGTGGGCTCGCCGAGGATGCACATATCGGGCAGCACTCCATGATTTACCAGGTAGTGTGTGCCGTATCCATAACCGCGATACTGCCTGCCGTTGAATTCACCCCACTGCGCTTTTTCGATCTCGCCAACCACAGCGGCGATGATGACATCACCTTTCAAACGCACACCGGCGCGCTGCAGCGCTTTGACCGCGTTGGTGTAGCAGACCAGCGCGCCCTTCATGTTGTAGATGCCGAGGCCGTAGATGAATCCGTCTTTGATGACGGCCTGCGGCTTGTATCCGATGCCCGTGAGAAATTCTTCGCGGCCGGTGTTGGAGGTATCCATGTGGCCATTGAACATCAGATTCTTGCCGCCGCCTGAACCCTTCCAACGGCCGACCACATTGGCACGCGATTCTTCGATTTCCTGCCAGGTAACGTCGAGGCCGATCTTCTGCAGCGCGGATTGCATGTACTGCGCCATCAGCAGTTCTTCCCCGGTCGGGCTGGGAATATCAATCACGTCGGTCGACATGGAGACGATTTCGTCTTCGCGCACTTCAGCGAGAATGCGCTCGATGAGTTTGGGGTCGATGGAGGGCCTCGAGTTTGTGGTTGCGATGGACACTTTAGTCAGTTCTCAGTTCCCGGTTCTCAGTCTTCAGCTCTAGTTTCAACGACGTCTTGCCAGACGGAAGTCGTCGGGGTCGGTACACATTTTTTCATTGCCGGTTTCGGTGATCAGAAAATTGTCTTCCAGCCGCAAGCCTCCACCGCCGGGCCAGTAAATGCCGGGTTCGATCGCCAGCACCATTCCTTTTTTTATTGTGCCGGTGCCTGCCTGGTGCGCGTAGGGCCACTCGTGGGCGCGAGCACCAACGCCGTGGCAGATGGGATGGGAGGGCTGTCCCGGATAACCGCCCTCGCCGATACGGGCGCGGATGAACTTGTCGAGCTCGGGAAAACTGGCGCCGTGACACGCGAAGGAAATAGCGTCCTGGAAAACTTTAAGCAGAAGATCGAGCAGTTTGTGATACTCAGGCTTCAATTCGCCGGGGCAAGCATTCTTGGTCAGATCGGTCCAGTAGCCGTCGGTGCAGACCCAGATCTCGAAGAGCGTTGGTTCGTCTTTCTGAATCGGGCGATCTCCGGTGGCGGTGAAGGTGGCGATCCCCTTGCCGGACCACACCAGGGTGAAGGCGCGAGCCATCTCGACTTTACCCTTGTACCCAACGCCGAGTCCGTGCACGAAGCCTTCATACATGGCTCCAACTTCGCTCTCTTTCATGCCGGGTCGCATGTGCTCGCGAGTGTAATCCATCGCGAGGGCTGCGAGTTCGTTGGCTAAACGCATGCGCTCGATTTCCTGACCGGTCTTGATCGAGCGGGCTTCGTTAAGCAGCGGTGTGCTGTCAACGACCTCGCCGCAAAATCTCTTGAATGATTCGAAATAGGACAGCATGAAGGTAGTCGGTTCGCCCACCATGCGGTCGGCAGACTGCGTGCCCATGTTAAGTTCGACGGCAACCTTGTCGGTCAGACCGCGCTGCTTCAGGACTTCATAGACACGGTCCCAGGCGCGGAACTGCGGCGGCCGCGGATCACGTTCGTCATAGCCTTTGAAATAGAGAATGTCTTTTGTCCACGAGTTACGCTCGGCGTCGGCCTGCTGCGGCTCGAGAGCAATCAGCGTCGGCTCGCCTTCGCTGGGGAAGACGACGGCGTCATATCCCTTCATGCACCAGTAGTTGGAGAGATAGAGAACGTTGTCAGGCGCGCGGCAGACCAACGCCGTGAGGTTCTGATCCTTCATCAGCGTGCGAACACCATCGAGCTTTATTTTGTCTGCCGGCCAAGCCATAGCATTCTTACAATTCCATCTCAATGCACGGTTACGGGTTTATTTTCGTCCTGGAAATTCCAGGCAGCTTCTTTTCCCTTGATGAGCCGATAGACCGCGGTGTGCAGCGGCGCCGGCACCCCGACGCGTTCGGCTTCGCGAGCGATAGCGCCTGAGAGAAAATCGATTTCGGTCGTCAACCTATGGCGGATGTCGTGAAGCATGGAGGGCGGGTGATTCGTCATTGCGCCGACTCGGTTCATCTCCCAGGGATCTTCATGCAAGCGGACACCGGCCGCCTCGGCCACCTTCTTGCCCTCGTCGATCAAGGCATGCAGCAGATGGCCCAGGTCAGAGAACTGCGCTTCGTCGGAAAAGTTCGGCGAGTGCGGCAAGCCGGTTAGGGCGGACACGCTGTTCACCGACGAATTAAAAATCAGCTTGGACCACTGCGCCGGCCGCGCATCTTCGAGCGCCTCGGCTTTGAGTCCGGCGGCAACGATGAGATCGGCGGCTTCTTTGACCAAGGAGAATGGCGTGCCGGTCGGTTCGAAAGGACCCATCCAGGTCGGGGTGTCGAGTTCATACTGCACGTGGGTATCGTTGTGGCGCGTGCCGCTCATGAAAGTGGTGGCGCGAATGACATAGCCGCGAGTGAGGGTGGCGATGATTTCCTCGCTGCCGACTCCGTTCTGCGCGGAGAGGACGGCTCCCTTATCGAAGCGGCGGCCCAGCAGACGAAAAGATTCTTTGACCTGTGTGGCTTTGGTTGCGACGATGCCGAGATCGCAATCCGGCAAGTCTTTTGGGTCGGTGACGGCCTTTAACGGGACGGCAAAGTTGTGGCTTCCAGTAACGCGCAGGCCTTTTCGGTTGAGTTCGGCGGCATGATCTTCGCGACGAACGAAGGCCCATACCTCGGCGACGCGCGCCAGATGCGCAGCATAGAGCGAACCGATCGCGCCACACCCGATGATGCAGACTTTCTTCATTTCTTCCTTCGTCTTTGGTTTCGTTGACCGACCGCTACGCTCGGACGGACGAATGCGTCCGTCCCTGCGTGGCTTATCTCTTCTCCAACTTTACTAACTGAGCTAATTGTCCGCCTTCATGATGCTTGAGCGAACGAAAAATGCTGTCGCCGTTGTTGAAGGAGTCGTTGATAAAGATACCTTGCGCAAACAACGCGTCCTGCAGCGCCGATGAAATCGTGTGCACCGGAGCCGCGCCTCCTTCGCCCATGCCTTTCGCACCGCTGTAGCTGTGCGGAGAAGGCGTGGTGGTATGGCCGTATGTGATCTTCGGAATGTTCATGGAGGTGATCGGAGTGTAATCGCTGAAGGTGCTGGTCATCATATTGCCAACCGCATCATAAACACAGGTTTCCATCAGCGCCGCGCCGATACCGTGCGCGGTCGCGCCATAGACCTGCCCTTCGACAATCGGCGGATTGATCACCGTTCCGCAATCGTCGACCGCCACGTAGTCCAGAATCTTCGGGACGAAAGTCTCGCCGTCGACTTCCACAACAGCGATGTGCAATTGCGAGGCATAGGTCAGCGTGAGGCTGCCGTATTTTGCTTTCGTATCCGGAACCTTGAACGGCGCACGCCATACGTAGCGGCAGTTGAGTGTGACATCGTACAGTTCGGGCGGGAGCACAGCGCTATTTACGTTCACAATGTTTGCCAGGCCCCAGTAGTTGATGGATTTTCCGGTGCTCTTTGCCTTGATCTCCGGCCCCTGCTGGCCGACTCCGAATTCGAGATCGTCTTCTTTGGTCTGGAGCGTAAAGGCCGCCAGACGCTTCATTTCAGTCTTGAGTTTCTGCGCGGCGCCGTGAACCGCCGACAAACCGGAAACCGCAAACTGGCTGGCATAGGTTCCGGAGAAACCGGTGTGCACGTTGCGCTCCGTGTCGAAGCCGGTTCGCACCGTGATCAGGTCGGGATGAATGTTGAGTATGTCGGCAACGACCTGCGCCGAAGTCGTTTCATGTCCCTGGCCTTGCGGACACGAGCCGACCGACACAACGACTTCGCCGTAAATATCGAGTTTGCAATTTGCACCCTGAGAGTTGCCGGAGAAAGGCGCGTAGGGGTTGATGATCTGCGACTGCCCAAAGTTATTCGTTCCGGAATCAAGTGTGGTACCGATACCAATGCCGACCATGCGGCCTTCTCGACGCGCCTCGGCCCGCTTCTTCAGCCAGCCTGCCCAGCCGATCAGCTCTTTCGCAACTTCGAGCATCCGGGGATAGTCGCCCGAGTCGTACACGCAGCCGTTCGGGGTGGTGTAAGGAAATTCTTCGGGACGAATGTAATTGCGCAGGCGCATCTCGTCCGGCGCGATGCCGAGTTCGTGTGCGCAGATGTCGACGACGCGCTCCAGAAACCAAAGATGCTGCATGCGCGAGTATCCGCGATTCGGTCCGACGGGACACTTGTTGGTGACGGCCTGCCAGAAATCGATGCGAGCATTCTTGAAACGATAAACCCCACAAAAGACCTGCGACCAGATCACACAGCCGAG
>Ga0182015_10000903_pt1 | contig 41315 bp, 37 predicted proteins | sample 712P3MmetaG_FD_120478 | JGI IMG/M metagenome (GOLD analysis project Ga0182015, IMG submission 120478) | Permafrost microbial communities from Stordalen Mire, Sweden - 712P3M metaG | ecosystem: Environmental > Terrestrial > Soil > Wetlands > Permafrost | place: Sweden: Stordalen | collected...
CCCTTAGACGAAAGGGTTAAGCAGACAGAGCGACGTTGAAATCAAGTCTCTTGGATTTTTTTGTAATTGGTGGAGGCGGGGGGAGTCGAACCCCCGTCCGAAAAGCGCTACGAGCCGAAGACTACATGCTTAGCTCAGTTCAGTTTGTTTCGCCCGCCGCGCTCAGAATGAGCAAGAAACGCAGCCGGCTAGTCCGATGGTTCTCGCCTGAGCCTTACGGACCGAAAGGCTCAAGCCAGCCCGCTGAATGACGTCTGACCCCAAACCCGCAGGCGAGGCTTGGGCAGACGTTGCGCTTAATTAATTAAGCAGCAAGTGCCAAGTTGTTGTTGGCAGTTCTAGTTTCCACCAGATTACGGGCAGGTGGCCCCCGGCATGCCTTCGGGCCGCGACAGCTTCCGTCGAAACCGTGTCGCCCCCTGTTGCCATTCGATACAACCGACTCACTACGATCCTATTATATCACCCGGGCCACAATGGCACGCAGCCGCCGGTTCGTTTCGGCTACTCTCGCCCGCTGTGTAGTCACCGTGAGGCAAGGGATGTCTGTCCAGACCGCTGGCGGCGCAACCCGACGGGAGTCCTGGCCTGCCGCAGTCCAATCGCATAAGAAACAATTGGGCACACCCGCATTGGCGCGCGGTTGACTCCCACCCCCCTAACTCCCAAAATCACAAAACGGGGCAATTTAGTGATTGCTCCGAAATGTATGCCACAAGAGCCCACAGCTATCGAACAAGCGGTTTCGCGAGCAATTCGCGATAACCTCGAACGCATTCAGCGCACCACTGACGAGCTGAATCAGGCCGTCAACGACGTGGTCGCGGCCTGCGCCAGCACCAAGCCTGGCAACGCCTTGCCGCCCATGTTACGCGCGCAATCCACCGCGGCCTCTTTGGCAGCGGCTATGGAAGTACTCTCGAGATTCGTGGCGGTCACTCTTCAGCCGCAGCGGTCGCCGCTGGAAGCGGAGATGGCGCGCCTCAGTGCCACCATAACTACAGAAGCCCCCTCTGTCGCGGCTGCCGCGGAGACGCCCAAGCCTGCGCAGGAGGCGGTAACTCAATCTAAGGTTTCGGAAGTTCCGGTTGCCGAGCACAAGTTAGCCGAAGCTGTTGAGGCCAAGAAGCCTGAATCTTCGGCACACGAGGCGACAACGCCGGTTAACGCGGCGGCATCCCACCCTGTGGTTGCCGAGCCACCCGTTGCTCCGAGCGTTCAGCCTAAGCCTCCGTCGAGCGCCGTGGAAGCGCCTTCGGCAGGACGCAAGAAAACCGACATTCACGGAACACATAAAGCCGAAACGGTTAAATCCGAGCCCGAACCTCTGGACCTTCCAAAATCGGCACCTTTTCCTCCAGATTCCGAGGTTGCAGGGGAAACCGACTTTGACGTCAACCAATTATCAGCGGAAGAACGGGAATTACACCGGCGCGCGAATCGGGTGGCCAAAGTGTCCATGCAGGACATCAAAATGCTCCGTCCTGAGCAGGTGCGGTTGGGCCGCGAAAAGAAGGATTTGTGTATTAGACTGCGTGACGACATTGAAAAAGCTCATCGAGAATACGACCGCCGCTTCCGTCCCATCATGGATCACCCAGTGGACTACTTCTATCGCTGGATGGTGGAGATCCTTGCCGACGGCGACGCGCATGCTCTCGGTGAATACCCTTACGCCGTTCACGCCAACCAGCGCTAGATCGCGAGAACGTTTTAGTGTGAATTTCCGCTTCCGCCGCTATCGGCCATCTGTTTTCTTTACCCGCACCACTGCGTTCTGCCTGAGTTTCTTCTTGTTGTTCGGCGATGCGGCCTTTTCTCTCGCGCAGCCCGCTCAATCCGCTTCTCAAAAACAGTCCAAGAAAAAAAAGAAATCTAAAACAGCGCCGTGCCGCTCCGCTGACTGTAGTCTGGCCACCTCCGCGCCCGAAATAATCTCTCCTACGCCTGGTGACGCGGCGGCGCAGACGGAATTGGCAGCGCTGGCCCGTGGCCTTCACACGGCGATGCCCAATGCGTACGACAAGCTCGCCGCTTTCGCAACCAGGAATGCGACGAATATTTGGGGTGCACGGGCCGCTTTAGCTCTCGGCTACGACGATTACAGCAAAAATCGCTTGCCCCAGGCCATGAACTGGCTCGCCAAAGCCAAAACGGACACGCTTCTCCGCGAATATGTTTTGTTTTGGTCCGCGCAAACCAAGCGATCACAAAAGAATCTGGTCGGGGCATTCGCCGACCTGCAAACTTTTCAGCAGGAATTTCCCAACAGCGCCATGCGCGAACAATTTCTGGAGGCTTACGCTCCGACTGCCCTGGATACCGGCCACGCGCGTGAAGCGATCGAAGTGCTGAACGCTTATCCGGCGACAAACACCAAGCCTGCTTTGTTGCTGGAGCGTGCGCAGGCCTACAAAGCGGCCCATCAATTGCCTCGAGCCGCCAAAGATTATCAGACGCTTTATTACAAATATCCCTTGTCCGATGAGGCCAAAGCCGCGGCCACCTCGCTGCCGCAGATCTCGAGAGAACTTGGACAGGAATATACGTCTCCCACGCTGGAGATGCAGGAGCAGCGCGCCGAGACATTTTTTGATGCCCACAAATGGAAAGAAGCGCGCGCCGAATTCGAAAAAGTTGCAGCCATGGTGCGGGATCCCGCCAGTCCGAAGCGTCAACGAGCTCAACTACGAATAGCACAGGCAAGAATTCAGCCCAAAGGGTCGCCCACGATTTTGTCCTCTTTGACAATTTCTGATCCCGAACTGGACGCAGAGCGGCTCTACGGGCTTTCGCAGGCTTATCGCTCGGCCAAAAAAGAATCCGAAATGTTCTCCACGCTCGACGAAATAACCCGGAAATATCCACACAGCGTGTGGAGTGAAGAAGCCCTGATGGCGGCAGGGAATTATGAATGGGTTTTGCTCGACCGCACGAAAGCAGTGGGCTATTACCAGCGTTTGCTAGACGCCTTCCCCGACGGCAAAAATGCCTACAACGCCGAATGGCGCATCGCCTGGATTGCTTTCTTGAATAAACAGCCGGACGCAGACCAGCGCCTCACCGGTTTTTTAATGAAGTATCCGACCTCCGCCAACGCCGTCGACGCGTTGTACTGGCTTGGTCGCAGTGCGGAACGCGGCGGGAACCCCGCGCATGCGCGCAGCTTTTACGATAAAGCCCTCGAACGCTACCCACAAACCTATTTCGCCCACGCTGCCACGGCGCGCCTGAAGCAATTGGGACAGGGTGCCGGTGATCCGCCGGAATTTCTGGCGAAAATTCCACCGCCTTCGCCGCTGCGCCCGTTTGACGAACCAATCCCGGCATCGGCCGCCGACCGCTGGGCCAAGGCTCAGGCTCTTCGGATTATCGCCTTTGATGCTTCCGCGGAACTAGAACTGAAAAATGCGTACTTCGCTACGTCGTCGCCTCGTTTCTTGCTGGAAGCGGCCCAAGCAGCCTTCGATCAAGGCCACTTCGCAGCTGGCATGGCGTACGGCCGCATCATTCTTCCCAACTTTGAATCTCGCCAAATCTCAGACGCGCCCATTGCGGTGTGGAAGACGCTCTACCCGCTTCCTTACGAAGCTGCACTGCGCCGTGAAGCCTTAAGAAACGATTTCGACCCTATGTTTGCCGCAGGCTTGATCCGGCAGGAATCTACGTTTCAAGCCGACATCGTCTCTTATGCTAACGCCATCGGCTTGATGCAGGTCCTGCCCAAGACCGGTAAGATCCTGGCCAAGCAATTGAAGATTCGTTACAGCAAAAACCTGCTTTACGACGCCAACTACAATCTCCAGCTCGGCATGCTGTATATTGCCAATCTCGTTCGCCTCACCGGCGCGCCCGAATATGCTGCGGCCGCTTATAATGCCGGTGAAGATCGCATCGCGCTCTGGAAATCGGAACGCAATTACGAAGAAATCCCCGAACTGGTGGAATCCATCCCCTTCACCCAAACGCGCGAATACGTGCAAATCATCTTGCGCAATGCCGCTATCTACCGGATCATTTATGGCGCTGGTGGGACGCAACCTGTCCCGCCCGTAACCGCAGCTTCCAGCGACGCTAGGATTCTGGAACGTGCGGATGCCGGCCACCTGCAGTAACTAAGTTGAAAAACTGGAGTATTTTACGTCCGCTACCAATACATCTGGGGAACTAGCGCGTCGCATGCTGTCCGCTAAGGCGCAGCAATTCACGGAATCGGTAATCCGTGAAATGACCAGACTCGCCTTGGAACACAACGCCGTGAATCTGTCGCAGGGCTTTCCTGATTTTGCCGCACCCGCGGAAATAAAAGAGGCTGCGCGCCAGGCCATCGCCGACGACATCAATCAGTACGCCATCACTTGGGGAGCTAAAGCTTTACGTGACGCGATCGTCGAGAAATTCGAACGCACGCAAGGTATTCGCGTCGACCCCGAGCGTGAAATCACCATCTGCTGCGGATCCACTGAAGCCATGATGTCCGCCATGATGGCCATTATCAATCCGGGCGACGAAACTGTGGTTTTAGAGCCCTACTACGAAAATTATGGTCCAGACGCCATCCTGAGCGGCGCTACACCCCGCTTCGTCAAACTGCGTCCGCCGGATTGGACGTACGACGAGAAGGAATTGGCGGCGGCTTTCGGCCCACGCACCAAAGCCATCATCCTCAACACGCCAAACAATCCCACCGGCAAAGTTTTTGCGCGCGCCGAACTCGAATTTATCCGCGATCTCTGCGTTCGCTGGAATGCTTTTTGCATCACCGACGAAATCTACGAGCACATTCTGTACGACGGCGCCGAGCACATTTCCATGGCGCAAATCGACGGCATGCGCGAGCGCACCATTGTTATCAACGGCATGTCCAAGACGTATAGCGTTACCGGTTGGCGCGTCGGATGGGCCATCGCTCCGCCCGAACCCACGGCAGCCATCCGCAAAGTGCACGATTTCCTGACGGTCGGTGCCGCTGCACCCCTCCAACAGGCTGGCGCCACCGCGCTACATTCGCCGGAGTCGTATTACCGGAATCTGGCGAGGAGCTACGACGAGAAGCGTGGCCGTTTGCTGAAGATTTTGACCGACGCGGGATTTACCGTCTTCAAACCCCGCGGGGCCTATTACATCATGACCGATATATCCGGTTTCCGTTTCGACGGCGCCGGGCATACTTCTACAAAATCGACCAACGATGTTGCTTTCGCTAGGTTCCTGGTCGAAAAGGTAGGGGTGGCAGTCGTGCCAGGTTCCAGCTTCTACGGCAATCCTGCCGACGGCGCCTCTCAAGTGCGCTTCACGTTCTGCAAGAAAGAGTCCACGCTAGCCGCTGCTGAAGAACGCTTGGCTCGCTTACCTGAGCACCTGGCAGATCATCGCGCCCGCGCCTGAGCGCATTCCTCGACAGCGTTTTTGACTCTGGCCGCCGGCCTTATCTTCGAGGAGTCAGATTATCGCGCCGCTACGCGCGAACTCGGACAGACTTTCCATGTTATCTAAACTCTGTATAAATTTCCTCGGTGTGATATCCGCCTGAGCGTTACTTTACGAACTCCCAATGATCCCCGGTCATAACCAGTGTCGCCGTGTCGGAAGGATTCGCATCGAGAGCCGTAGCGATACTCGGATAAGCGGTCTTCATTTCCTGTGAATTAGCCCATGACGTGACGTTTGCAATTTTATAGTGGTAAGTGACCGAGACGGTCTTCGCGCCCGACCCGTTAGTCCCCAACGTAGAATTGTCAATCGTGGTTACCTCGCGCGTCCCGTAACAAAAATTTCCATACCCGGGTTGTGAGGAGTCGGGCGTCCAGGAGGTGCGGCCTTTATCCGAAAGGTCGTAATTATTCACTTGTTTTGAGGCGATGATGAGCACCTTCTTCTCCGCAGTGGTCCTCGTCAGCAACCCCTCTTGCGTGAGCGCATCGTACCCCTCGGTTTTGGCATCGTCTGAAGTCGCTGCCTGTACCGGAAACTTCTTGGGCTGAGACCATATGCAAGCCGGAAAGGCCTTGAAATGATCGTTAATTGTGGCTTTGTAGTTGAGATCGTTGTTGCTGCCGGTATTGCAACCGGTGGTTCCCAAGGTGAGCAGAGCCACAACGAGTGCGCAACTTCGTATTTCACGAATAGACATGAATCTCCTTTTTTGACAAATGAGATATAAGAGATAGCCGACCTGAATTCGCAGACTCGAAACAGCCGCGGCGAGCGTCAGTCAATTAACGCTAATTAGGCGAGAAAATGTATCGGAGGAATCTGGTATATAGGAACCCCGGAATTAAGGGTAGAAGGCTGACGGTCGGTTGCCCTGTGGTGGTTAGCCTTCTACCCCGCGAGTGGTCTTGCTGTATAGACGAAGTACCCCCATCAAGTGTTCCGAGAAAAGCGTATATTTTTTGAATTATCAGAATTCGATGGTATCCAGATATCGCGCCACCGCTGCGTTCCACGAAAACTTCTCGGAGATCGCGTTTTGCAGGGCTTGTGCCGCCACCGGCTCCCCATGAGTAAGGTAGGTTTGTTTAGGAGGGACTGTCAACGCGGCCAGCCAGCGCAGCAGTTCGCTCCTCCCGGCGTGCGCCGAAAGCTGGCTCATCTGCAGGATCTCGGCCTTTACCGGCACGTTCTGCCCAAACAATCGAAGGGTCTTAGCCCCCTCTTGTAAGGCCCGCCCACGTGTGCCCTGCGCCTGGAAACCCGCGAGGATCACGGCGTTTCGCGCATCCGGAAGGCGCTGTGCCAGATGATGGAGCACCCGTCCGCCGGCTACCATGCCACTGGCCGACACAATGATGCAGGGAGTCTTTACGTTGTTGATCGCCTTTGACTCCTGCACCGTATTGGTCAGGTGAAATTCGCGCACGTTCAAAGGATCACCGTGGCCGCCCGCCTCAATCTGAGTAAACTCCACGTCGTGATCCTGTGGGTATTTGGGATACAAATCCGTCGCGCTTAGGGCCATTGGGCTATCCACATATACCGGCAGGCGCGGAATTTTGTTCTGTCCTTCAAGTTGTCGCAGGTAATACATAAACGTTTGCGTCCGGCCGATCGCAAACGCCGGGATCACAATTGACCCGCCCCGTTGTGATACGCGATTGACGATGTCGGCGAGCTCTTCGGCTGGATCTCCTCCGGGATGCTCACGATCTCCGTAGGTCGACTCACATATCAATACGTCGGCAGCACCCGGAGGCGTGGTGGGATCATTAAGGATGGGCTGGTCGTAGCGTCCGATGTCTCCTGAAAATGTCGCCAGTTTCTTCGTGCCATTTTCCGTGACGGTCAGTTCCAGGCTGGAAGAGCCCAGAATGTGACCGGCATCGTAAGCCGTCACACGGAATGTCGCATCGATATCGAAGCTACCCAGCCGCGGCATCGGCTTCATCAACTTGAGAACCGGATCGACATCCTCGATGGTATACATGGGCGGACGCTCAGAGCGGTCCCCTTGGCCTGTCTGCGGCTGCCGAGCATCTTCTTGCAGCAAATGGGCGGAATCCTTCAGCAATAGCACGGTCAGATCGATGGTCGCGGGATTTGCAAAAATCGGACCGTGAAACCCCGCCTTTACCAACACCGGCAGCCAGCCGGTGTGGTCCAAGTGCGCGTGTGTGAGCATCAGGTAATCAAATGTTTTGGGATCAACCGACAACGGCTCGAAGTTGCGTTCCGTCAACTCGCGCAGCCCTTGAAAAATTCCGCAGTCCACAAGGAGCCGCTTACCACTTGCTTCCACCAGATATTTGGACCCGGTCACGCTACCAGCGGCGCCCAGGAAAGTCAGCTTAGCCATAAGATTATGCGAAGGTTAAATAGTCAGGCTGGAACGATTGGCTTCTAAATGGTGGAGCCGATGGGATTCGAACCCACGACCTCCTCGATGCCATCGAGGCGCGCTCCCAACTGCGCCACGGCCCCACCGGGTTGATTCACCGATGTTAGCATTCGCCCGCAGGCTTCGTCCATGTCGGCGCCCGGGCGGTTGCTGAAAATCTGCCATACCGGGGCGGGCGTTACGTTTCATCGAAATACTTTCGGGTGAACTGATCGATCTCGCCAATGAGCGATACACAAACCCTGCGTCCAAAGTCGAAAGTTTTCCAAACACGCTTGTGTCGGTCATCCTACTGAGTGTGTTTGTCCTTGTGCGTCGCGCTAAGACGCTATAGAAAGATAGAAAGAAAACACGGGTCACCGGCCGCATCTCGTATCAATCGCGAGAGTCTCTTCGAGCCGTCATCATGAACATTTCGGCAGCAGGGAGAAACATGTGATGAAGAAGCGCGCCTGGCAAGTGGTTCCGCGCAGCGATCGGTCCGGCAAATTAATTCGCAACGAAATTCTTTTGTCCATGACGCCCCGGGAATTTAACCTCATCCAGCGACATCTGGAACATGTCCAACTGGAGCAACACAGCGTTCTTTACGAGCCGCACAAAAAATTGAAATTCGTGTATTTCCCCAATCAGGGCCTGATCTCTTTGGTCGTGGTGCTGAAGACGGGAAAAACAGTGGAGGCTGGCATCGTCGGGAAGGAAGGTGCCTCCGGAACGGCTCTCTCCGCCTCGGTGGACAGCAGCGCGCTTCGCGAGGTGGTGCAGATTTCTGGTGAGGGTTTCAGAATCAAGAAATCCAAGTTTCAAGAAGTGCTTTCCACTGCCCCTGACTTGCGCAAAGCGCTGAACCGTTACGTGGTGCTCCTCGGAATGCAGGTCTCGCAAACAGCTGCCTGCAACCGCTTGCACGAGATTGAACAACGTCTGGCGCGCTGGTTGCTGATGGCAGAAGACAGCACCGGCATGGAAACTCTCAGCATCACCCACGATTTCCTCGCTACCATGCTTGGGACCGATCGGCCCAGTGTCTCTCTGGCTGCGGGATTACTGCAGAAGGCGGGACTGATCGAGTATGGTCGCGGCGCCGTGAAGATTACGAATCGCCCGCAACTGGAGACGTTCGCCTGCGAGTGTTACGCCACCATTCGTGATTACACTAGGCAAACCTAGGGCTGCTACAGGCGCCCCTCCACCACCCCTTTGAAGTTGGAGTGCCCTGTCGATTAGCGCGAGAGTTGGAATTCACATGGAGGAAAGATCACGCCGGCGTCCGACGCAAGCACAATCAGTTCGCACCCGCGGCTGCCTCGGGACCATTGTTGCGATTTTAGTCTTCTCGTCAGTTCTTGGGATTACCGCCCGTCGCTGGCTTGCCGACAGGCCGGCCCATTCCTGGACTGCCGCGCCCGTCTGGCAAGGAATGGGGCTTCTACACGCGTCTGACGGCACCACCTATCCACTGTTTCTAAAACTTAGATTCGAAAGGAAACATCAGGGGACCGGACCTACCGCCGGAAAAACTAACTTGATCGGCACAGCAACGCTTTGCGAATCGAAACTTGGCTCGGTGGACCTGGATGTTTCGGGCACTCTCGACGCGTGGTTCGTAGAAAATGGAAAGCAGGTGATCCTCTATTTGCGCACTGAACGAAAAACAAATCCTAAGTTGTTTTTTCTTTTGTATGGCTCCTGGCAAGGTTCGGCCTTGCTGCTCGAGGATCGCGGCACATTCGGATATCTCCTGGATGGAAATGCCTTTGCGGCCGCCGGGCGCGCAGCGGTCTGGCCGCAAACTCGGGCGTCGCGCAGGATAAATTCTGAAATCACTCTGCACTATGCTGAGCGAGACGAATTTGATAACTCCTGTCCCGCGGTGCAACCGTCATTCCCCGAATGATGATTAACATTCCGGCTTGCGGCGGCTCGTGGACGCTACAATACCTGTCATGAGTCGAGTGCGCTTGTTCGCGAATCGTGCGTTGATCGCCGTTGCCGTAGTTCTAGTGGTGGCCTACGCCTGCGACTATATTTATTTCCGGGTGCGCCTGATCCATCCCAAGCTCGCTGATCCGCTGGAAACGTTCACCGTGCCAAGGCTTTATGCCATTGCCGTAAAAGGAAATAAAACCGATTATGAACTCGATGAACAGAATCCGGTGCAAACCTTGGTTTGCGTGCATTCCCTGTTCCCACACGCCGGCTCCGGACCTTGCTGGTACGTAAAACCGAAAAGCCAGCAACCAATACCGATGTGATAACGCAAAATGTCTGGGGAGTAGCGGTCAGTCAGGCCGCAGAAATAGGATGAGCGTGTAAATTCCGAGAGTCGTTCCAACGGGTACAAACGCCACGGAAAAGAAAGCGGCCACGAGTGCCAGGATGCGACTTATGCCGGCACCGCTGAGAAGAGTAATACCAGCCAGAATTCCCAAAATTCCGCTTGCTGCGGACAGAATAATCCATCCTGTATAAATCAGATGAAAAGCGCTCATGAGCGAGTATGGGTTAGGCACGCGGGTCAGTATCGCGCCAAACATCACTGTTGCTGTCCCCGCGAAGCTAAACATCCATAACGCTACAATCAGTCGAAAAATTCCAAACACGATCCAGTAGAGACCTAACGGAAACTGGCGAACGCCCATACGTTCCGTACTGTCGGATGACATAGCTTTCCTCCAGAATGCCGCGGTATTCAACAATGCAAGCGGCTTAACTTTATACAACGTCAAGCTTACGTAAGGTAATAATTTTAGATCAGGAAAAAAGTGCGAGAGGAGGAGTTGACCGAAGGAAAAGAGGAAAGACGTCCCAGCCCGGTTGCTTCGATTTCTCGAAGCGTTTCGTCTGTCCCCTTCTCCCTCGACTTGGCGGATGTCAATAACCGCACGCGCATAGTCCCAAACTTATATCCGAAGCTCTATCGGGGAAATCCTGTAAATATAGTTGGAATTTACTTCAAGAAACTGCAAGTGAAGATCCAGCGCAGTTCCAAGGCTAAATGCTCAGGGCGCATGACGAATCCACCACAATACTTTGCCAATGATGCGCCAATTCCGGTTCTTTCCTAATTTCACCGCTTCGTAGTCGCGATTCTCGGACTCCAGCAATTGAACGCCGTTAACCAGCAGAAATCGCGAAAGTGTCAACCCGTTCTCGCGTTGCCAGCTCACCACAATCTTTCCGCTTAATTCAGTGGGATCGGTCGCGGAGCGGTCCACTGCCACGATGTCGTTGTCGTTGATCATCGGGCTCATGGACTCGCCGCGCACTCGCAAGCACGTCGTCATCGCGGGATGCGGGCACCAGACCGATGGAGCGGCGATCATCTCGTGAACCGGAATATCATCGAGGTCCAAGGCTTGGTCTCCCTTGCCTCCGTGCGTCGCCGCATGCGCGGCTAACACGGGAATCGCCACCAGGCGCGCCTTGTGTAAGCCATTAGTATTTTTTTTGTGGCTTCCGGCGGCCACAATCTCAAAATCGGGGAAACTGGATTTCCTCAAGATCCCGCGGCCTTCCGGCACCATTTTGGACAGATCGGAGCTTTTGAATCCGGCCCGCTGCCAGAACCACGAAGACTCCGGTTCGCCGATCAAATTTCCTATCTGGATGTACGCCTGCGCCGGAGGCTCGTGGGTGCCGCGCTCCCACCGCGACAATGCCATGGCGGAATAGTGCAAACGCGATGCGAATGCCGACTGCGTCAGTCCCATGCTGTGACGTAGCCGCAGGATTTTTCGCGCCCATTCCGGATTCGTCGGTTTCCGAACTTTCATTGACCTTCGCTTTGTATGTGTTCGGGAGCTACCATTTGTGTTAGCCTTACGTCGCAAGCCTTTTGTTCTTTATCCTGAAAGGGTCGTCATGAATGGTGACAAGGGCGATAGTAGCATGATTCCTATCCCCTCGGTTTCGCTTTTTAGAGGTATTTATAATCGCGTCGCGAAGCGTCTCAGCGTGGACCCTTCTTACGTTAGCAGGGTGGCTCGCGGCGAGCGGAAGTCCGTTTTAGTAGAGAAGGCTTTGGCGGAAGAAGTGCGCATTATCCGGGACCATTTGAATAATCACGAAAATAACCACAGCAATCACGACGGCGCTCACGTTTCGCCTTCCCCAAAAAAGAAATCGCATATCCAATCCCGCCCCGATGGCCTCGAGGCTGATGTTTAGCCGACGATTGATTTTTTTGTTTTCATTAACGACAAATAACATCAAAAAATAAACTCGGTCCGCGAAGTTCTTGGGGAATTCCAGCGCCCCCTGCCGCACAATTCGCGCAAGCTCGTCTCTCAGAGTTTCAATCAACTTATCCCAGCAACCGCTCCGGATCCTTTTCGGCTTCGCTGATCCAGTCTTTGAGAACTTCTAAATACTGGGGTTCGGTTTCCAGGAAAAGCACGCCGGCGCCAAAATTCGGATGCGCGTAAATCACCTTGGCTTTGCTCTGGAACACCGCATCGCTAGTTGAAATCTTTACTCGCGCAAGGGTATCCACAGGAAACGGATTCAACATATCCAGATAGCATCCGTAAATGCTTAGCTCACTGACGCGCGTAGCTATACGCATTTCCGTGTTTGGTTCGAGTAGTTCTGCGGTAGCAATAAACGCATACCGGGGAGTTCGCCGTCGTTGGTCTTCACTCATGCCCGTTCTCCCAAACCCCAGAAGATAACTACGGAAATCGTTCCTTGACCGGCGGAATATGGTCGGCAGATCAGCGCGTAATTATCGCTTAGTGATCTGGCGTCGGTGTAGGTTGCTCCGATTCCGGCGCCGCATGCTTGTTTTCTATGCCCATGCGCGACAGGACCGTATGCGGTCCGTGAAAAAGAAATTCGATGGCGATATTTCCGCCGGCTTGCGCCAACAGGTTGTAGTTGCCCATACGAAACCCGTCTTTGGAGCTGTAGCGTGCTGGATACCACGCCTCTGTTGCGGTGATTGTCCCTGCGTAAGGCGCAATCAGCGCCGGAACGGAAAAGACGTAGTGGCCATCGTGTTCCTGGCGTGCGGTGAGCGTGGATATCAGAGCGTGCTTCAGGCGCGGAAGAAATCCAGTGCAATCGCAGCGGTAGTACATCGTGTCTTGCCGCAAGACTTCCGATAATGCATACCGCGTGGTTTGCGAGACCGCATTGATCCCAAAGTTTGATCCGACCCGTTGGCCATACGCTTTCCAGCCCTGACCCCATTCCGGAGGCGTACCATCCGCTTGGTTAATTCCCGCCACCAATGCTGCTCCCACGATAGGATAAGGACCGTAGGCATCAAAAAAATAATTCTTAATTTTCGTCTTTTCCGTCGGACGCACATACGCATCCTTTTGCGGACGAGGGGTATCGGTTTTCGAAGAGTTCATCGCATTGGGATCGGCTGGCGTTGTCCCATTCCTGGGACTGTTCGCCGTTCCGACTCCGGCGGGTTGCTGTGCGAGCAGAGCAGCGGGGCAATAGCCGAGCCCCCCCCCAACAGACAAAATAGCGGCCAGAACCATGATCATCTTCATTCCCAGTTGCTCCTGAAAGGGCGTTGGTTGGCAATTTTCGCCGTGCATGCGAGCCCGAGTCTGCATCCTATCAGGTAGTAGTACTAGGCAGTTAAAGGAACGCTCGGCGGGTTGTCACAATCGTGACTCGGTGATTACCTACCGCCTCGCCGGGCAGAGGGGGTACTAGGCGGTCCATTGCGTAGCTTCTGAGAAGGTGCAAGAATCTCGTTAACGCAGTGCCTGGCATCGGAAACAAGTTCGTTTGTTCGGTGTCTAATATGGGAGCGGAGTTAATCCGCCCAATGACTATTGTCGCTTGATCACGATTTCGTGAATAAGCAAGGGCTCGCCTTCAACGAGCCGGGGAAGGTATGAGTGTCCGACTGGGCCAGTGCGCTCCCTTGGGGCCGCGACGAGTCCGAACTTCTTACCGAGCTACAGGCTGGCTCAGAGACTGCCTTCGATTGGCTCGTTACCTATTACCACGCTCCCGTTTATAACCTGATTCTCGGCATGCTTGGAGATTCGTCCGACGCCGCAGACGGTACGCAGGAAGTATTTTTGAAAGCCTTTCGCGGAATCCGAGGGTTCCGGCACGGAAGCTCCCTGAAGACGTGGCTGTATCGCATCGCCATTCGGGAAGCGCTCAATCACAAGCGCTGGTTCAAGCGGCACCTGCAGAAGAATATCTCCATCGATGCCGAGCCGGAAGAAGGTCACGGGCACATCGAGATCGAAGATCTCTGCGCCACTCCATTTGAGCAGGTGGCCACCCAGGAAATGCAGCACACGGTACAGTCGGCCTTGCACCAGGTACCACGCGTTTTTCGCGTCGCCGTTATTCTGAGGGACCTCGAAGGGTTCAGCTATGAAGAGGTTGCGGAAATCCTAGAGTGCAGCATCGGAACGGTGAAGTCCCGCATCCTGCGAGGACGCCGCGCGCTCAAAGAAATTCTGGAGCCGTTGCTGTCTGAACGCGAAACGCAATCCCGCGCCGGCAGCAAATCCCCGCAAGCTATTCCGAAAGCGCATAATGCTGGCAAACGAGGCGAGGCTTCTCCTTCTGTTGACGCTTTTTCCGCGGCTTGGCGCATTAATTCCCGTGCAAGCGTGTCTTCGCTATCGGCCCATCTCGTCGGGGAGGTCCCCGATGAATTGTAAATTGGTTCGTGCCCGGTTGGCCGGTTATCTGGACGATGGTCTCACCGGTCCGTCCCGTGTAACGGAGCGTGCGCAAGTTCGCGAGCACCTGGAATTGTGTGCTCAATGCCGGGAGGAGCTTCAGCGTTTCCGTAAGCTGGGTGTTTTGCTGTCGCGCCTGCCCAAGCAATCGCCGCCCGCGAATCTGGCCGTGCGCATAAAGGTCGCCGCCGCGCAGGTTCAGGCGTCTCAGGGATGGCGGGCGCGAGCCGCCCAAGTCCGCAATCGTCTGGATATACTCCTGGACAATGTCTTTCGTCCACTTACGTTGCCGGCTACCGGCGGATTCGTTTTCGCCATTTTGGTTTTTGTGCTGGTTTTCCAGATTTTGGCGCCGGGAATTACGGTGCGCGCCGTGCAAAACGATGTACCGATAAATCTGATGCGTCCGGCTGAACTCGTGGCCTTGTCCGAGTATCCCCCGGCTTGGGCGCCCGAGCATGATGTGGAGTTGGCTCTTCCGCACGGTTTGATGGTGGACGTCACCGTCGATGCGCAGGGTGGCATGACGGGCTACCAGATTCTTTCCGGTCCGCGCAGCAACGATATGCGTCATCAGCTTGACCAGTTGCTGATGTTTTCCCGTTTTAGTCCCATGCTGAGTTTTGGCCGCCCCACCGCGGGTGGTCATGTAATCCTCAGCTTCAGCGCCGTGCATGTGCGCGGGTAGACTAATCAGGCGAAGCAGGTCACTATAAGTGAATAACTTAGATTTGATCTAAGTCCTTGGATCCAACAAGCACTTAAGGTGCGGGCCGCCCTTTCCAGTTATCCACCGTCAATTTTCGCCCTTAAAAGCCCACCTGTCCCTGACATTCCTTTTTTCCTGTTCTGAGGTGCAGCTTTAACCTCCGCCACCACCTGACCCTCGAAGATTACGCAAGAAAACAGCCTTCGGGTCAAATTGACCTAGGAGGTCCCCATGCCCCTCACCAGTTCCGTCCCCGCGTCTATCACGAGGCGCACACTTCGCAGTTGGATCCGACCGATAGTTTTGGCTGTAATCGTATTGTTGACTACGTCACACCTCGCACATGCACAAACCGAGGGGGTCGCCGCCGAGCGCACCTTGTTTGACGCCCTGAATCGCGAGCGAACCGCTCAAGGTTTGGCCGCACTCCAGTGGGATGAAGCGCTGGCTTCAGCAGCTCGGGACCACGCACTTCGCATGGCACAACGCAACGTCCTCTCGCACCAACTTCCCGGCGAACAGGCCATTCAGGTTCGCGCCACCAGCGCGGGAGCCCGTTTCAGCCTGTTGGCTGAAAACATCGCGGTGGCTCCAACGCCCACGCAGATTCACGCCGCATGGATGCAGTCGCCGCATCATCGTGAAAACATACTCGACCCGGAACTCAACGTGGTCGGCATCGCCGTTGTCAAAGGAAATGACGGTCTCTATGCCGTCGAGGATTTCTCTCAAGCCGTGGCAAATTTGAATTTTGACCAACAGGAACAACAGGTCATCGTCAACTTGGCTGCCCGCGGTATGCACGCTGCTCAGGTCACCGCGGACGCCCGTAAAACATGCGATATGGACCGGGGTTTCGCAGGCAACCGCCCCCTATCCGTGGTTCGCTTTGAAGCTGCTGATTTAAGCAAGTTGCCCGAAGACCTGGAGCAGAAATTGCGCAGTGGCCGGTTTCACTCTGCGGCCGTGGGCGCCTGCCAGGGTGGCGAGTCAGCGGGGTTTACTCGCTTCCGGATCGCCGTCGTGCTTTTTTAGTTAGTTTCCATTGGTCAAATCCAGGGACTTCAGCGCTGAGAAACAATCGGGATCTAGAGCCTGCGGCACGTCCACGGACATAATGCGAAACACTTCGCTTTTTGCCAGCGCTGACCGATATGGCCGCTTGGAAGACAGCGCGTCGTAGATATCCGCAACGGCTATGGCACGCGCGGTGAGGGGAAGTTGCGCGGCATTCAAATTTCGAAAATATCCCGAACCGTCCAGTTTTTCGTGGTGCGAACTCGCCACAAACGCTAAATGCTGAAATCCTCGAATGCGCTCCAATATCCGTTGCGTGTAATAAGGATGTAGCCGAACCGTTTCCCACTCCGCCGCTGTCAGCTTACCGGGCTTATCCAGAATATTGTTGGGCACGCTGAGCTTGCCGATGTCGTGCAACAGGGCGGCGCGTCGCACCAGCGTGACCTGCTCTTCGGGAAGCCCAAGGCGTTGGCAGATCGCCACGGAGACACTCGTAACTCCGCGCGAGTGCGTATGCGTGTAGGGCGACTTGACGTCAATGATTCCGGCGAAAGCTTCGCACACACTGTCCAGCTTTATTTCGTCCACATACAGCAAACCGCCGGTCGGTTCAAGGTCGATGACTTCGTCACGCACGCGATCCTGTTCAATGAGTTTCCAAAGTTCGCTGTCTTTTTCGAGTTGCGTTGCCGCTTGCCCTAACTCCGGATCGAACCACGTTTCAGATCGATCCTGCAGCACCTGGAACGCGTCGGACACGCCATTCAACGTAACGAAAACCTCCAGCGTCTGGCACAGGTTCATGATCCTCGACAATAAAGGTATCTGCGCGCCCTCGAGTCCCTCCGGAAAACCTTTGCCATTCCAGTGTTCGTCCAGACTATAAATCGCCGATGTCATCGACTCCGAAAAACCGATTTTGCGTGCGATCTGTGCGCCCCGGTCGCAGCGAATACCGATGAGTTCGCGCGTTTGCGCATCGCGATTGGTGGCTACGCTGGCGATGGCAAAAACGCGCTCCAGCCGCGACCGCCCGGGCATGACGTTGCGCAGTAAATATTCCAGGCCGTCAAACGTCACGCGCGTCCAGTCTGTGGACTTGACCTCTTGTTTGGCCTTGCGTTCATCGCCGCCTAGGATGTCGTACATGCGCGCCGCGTTGCTGCTGCAACCCGCGTCCTTTAAGAGCGTCGCGTAATACAAATCTGACTTTTGTTGCACGCTAAGCTGCAGAACATCCGCCAACCGCATAGCCAGCAGACAGCACTTTACTGCGTGGCCCATGGGCTGGCCCTCCGTCAGATCCAAAGCGTACGAGAGCGCAGAAATCAGGTCCGACAAGCGGAGCTGTGTGGGAGAAGATACCGGAGCCGTTTCCGTGGTCAACATGGGGGTACAAGTCAGTATAGAAGCGCTGTATCTGTACCAGCCTGCGGTTCCCGTCCCGAGGTGCGCTGAAAGCAAATACCCCATTCAGCAAACATGCGTCTGCGAAACCAACAAATATATGGTTGTTTCTCAGGAGCGGAACAAATAAACTAGCGACCACCATGACCGATATCCTCTGGTTTCGATTTAATAGGCCACCCAACTAGGAGCGAGGGGCGGTTTCTCTGGCAAGCATCCAAAAGAGATTTGGCCCACTCGCAAGAGTGGGTTTTTTGTTTTTAGGCTGGAAAACCGCGATGTTCGGTAGCGCGAAAGGACTTAGCCATGATTATTTCGATGAAGCTGCACTCTACCCGAGAAGAAGTAGACGAGGTACGCAAGCAAGTGGAGCGCTTCGGCTACAAGGTCCACTCCATCGAGGGCGAGGAGCGCGTGGTTATCGGTGTGGTCGGAATCGGCGATGTCACTCCCTGCCTCGAATCCGTCGAAGCCATGCCGCAAGTAGAAAAGGTTGTGCCCATCTCCGCGCCGTACAAATTTGTCAGTAAAGAATTTCGCACCGGTAAGACGCGTATAAAGATAAATGGTACTGAAATTGGCGGCGATGATTTTATCGTCATGGCCGGGCCGTGCTCCGTGGAATCCGAGAAACAAATCATGCAGGCCGCCGAAGGCGTAGCGAAGGCTGGGGCTAAAATGTTGCGAGGGGGCGCCTTCAAGCCGCGTACCTCGCCGTATGACTTTCAGGGTATGGAAGAAGAAGGGCTAAAACTTTTGCAAAAAGCAAAAAAGGAAACTGGACTGGCCATCATCACGGAGGTAATGAGTGATCGTGATGTGGACCTGATCGCTCAGTACGCCGACGTTATGCAGGTTGGCGCGCGCAACATGCAGAATTTTATCCTGCTCAAAGCTCTTGGCAAATGCCGGCGTCCTGTGCTTTTGAAGCGCGGACTCAGCAGCACCATCAAAGAGTTGCTGATGTCCGCAGAATACATCGTTGCGCATGGCAATTCCGAAATAATTTTGTGCGAACGTGGTATTCGCACTTTTGAAACCGTCACCCGCAATACTTGCGATATCGCCGCCATCCCTGTGCTGAATGAACTGACTCATTTGCCGGTGATCCTGGATCCCAGCCATGCCACTGGAAAGCGGAGCCTGGTCCCTGCCTTATCTCGCGCGGGGGTAGCCATCGGCGCGGACGGTCTGATCGTCGAAGTCCACCCCGCTCCGGAAAAGGCCATCAGCGATGGCGCGCAATCGCTGGATATTCCGCAATTTACGAAAATGATGCGAGACATGCGGCCCTATATCGACTTGTGGCAACTCGGCAGGAAGAGCCAGGTGGGATCAACCGTCGCGGTCGCGTGAAGATCTCAGATATGCTGCAGCCCCAGCACGCGCATTAGCGTGGACTGCAGTTTTTGACACTCCGCCTGGCGCTCGTGCTCATCTTTGGTGCGGTCATTCAACGCCTCCTTTAGCAGCATAAGATTTCGCCGGAACTCCAGTTGCGATAGCACAAGGCGGCTGAGAGCTTTCAGCGCCTCTTTCTGGTCGGGTTCCAGCCGCCGCGGTTTCTGGTCAATCACGCACAAGGTCCCCAGTGCGTATCCGTCTTCCGTAATCAGAGGTGCACCGGCGTAAAAGCGAATATGTGGCTCCGATACCACCAGTGGATTATCGCGAAATCTTTCGTCCGCCAGAGCGTCGGGCACTTCAAAAATTTCGCTTTGTAGAATGGCGCTCGCGCAAAACGCTACGTCGCGCGACGTTTCCGTGGTGGAAAGTCCCACGCGAGACTTGAACCACTGCCGCTCTTCGTCGATCAATGAGATGAGTGCCATTGGCGTCTTGCAAACAAAGGAAGCCAGCAGCGCCAGATCATCGAAAGCCAACTCCGGATCAGTATCGAGAATCGCGTACTTCTCCAGAGTCGCAAGACGGGCCTCTTCATTCTTGGGCTTTACGGCTTCCATGCAACCTCCGCGACGTAAATCGCTATAAATGGAATCGGCGGCGGCAAGTTTACTCCAATGTGGTCCAACTTTCGCGCAGTCTCTGAGATTCTGTTCAACCGACCCCGGGTTGCTACCGACGGTGTGCATCCGCACATTATTCTGGTTTACCGACCTTCCTTGACGTACGGGATGCCCGACGTTAGATTGAGAAGGTGACGCGTCCACAGATTAAAACAGAGAAGAACTGTGTACCTCTTCCGCGCCCCGGCCGCTTGCGTTGGCGCAGCCAACGATTGCTGAGCGCCATCGTCGTGATTGCCGTGTTCTCCCTGCCGTCCGCCCATTCCAGTATTGCTCAGACCACGCCTCCGCCGCCGGCACACCCGCAACGCGAGGCCGCGCCGGTAACCAACATTACCGTGGATGCCAGCGAGCCCATGTTCACCACGATGTGCGCCCTGTTGGCGTCGGGTTTTGAAGCGAACGTCAGCGCTGAAAACTGGCACCCGCTCCGCGCGCAGCTTCGCGAGCGGATGCAACACCAGGAAGGTCCCGCTGTAGACGCGATTCGCGAATATTACAAACAACACGACTCTGCCGATCCCGGCGCGGCTCTTTCTCGTTATCTGTGGTTTGGACTGGTCTCCGGCCCCCCGCCCGATTTCAAGCCAACTATGCGCCGGGAGGATCTGCCCCCGGAAGTGTTGGCGCTCGAGGGTTTCAGTGAGCTGCTGTCCAAGTATTACCAGGAACAAAAAATCGGCCTGCTCTGGCGCCAGATGCAGCCCGCCTACAACCACGAAATTGAACGCATGCACGAAGCTGTTTCGCAAATCGTCTTCGTCACCGGCGGATATCTGCGCGACATGGCACAATTGTCCGATCCTCGATCCTTCACCATCATTGTCGAGCCGTTGGTGGGACGGATTACCAACGTTCGAAATTTTGGAGATCACTACGCCATTGTGCTTAGCGGTGGCGATGATGTTCCCGTGGATGTCGTGCGGCACGCCTATCTGCACTTTTTGCTCGATCCCTTGCCGCTGCGGTACCCGCACGTCATCGCGGTAAAGCGGCCGCTGTTTCAAAAGGCAGCCGCTGCCCCCCGCTTGGCGCCCGACTTGAAGGATGACTATCCGTCTTACTTCGCGGAGTGCACCGTGCGCGCCGTTGAACTTAAGCTTAAAAGGATGTCGCCCGGCGAACGCGACGCTGCTCTTGAGCGTGACGATGCGGATGGCTACGTTTTGGTACGCCCGCTTTTCAATGCTTTACCAAAGTTCGAAGGCTCAGATCCTTCCATGGACTTATTTTTCCCGGACCTGGTTCGCTCTGTGGATGTGACTGTCGAGCTTAAGCGCGTGAGCGCGCTGCAGTTCGCGGCTGCCGACTACCAGGCGAAGTCTGGGGATCTGGCCAACGAAGAAGTCGCGCAGCGGCGTGCCGCGCCAATGCCCGACACGATTCCAAACGACGCCGACGCGATAGCCGCTTTAACTGAGGGTGAGCGTCGCATTGCAGAAAAAAATGCACGCGCTGCGGAAGCCTCTTTTCAAAAGGTGGTCGCTAAGTATCCGGATCAGGCCCGAGCATGGTATGGGCTGGGGCTCGTTGCTCTGCTGGATCACGACGGTCCTCGGGCGAAACAGGTTTTTGGCCGCTTGACGAGCGGCGATCACGCGGCTACCTCAGATCCCATGGTTTTGGCTTGGTCGCATATTTACTTAGCGCGAATCTACGATGGCGAAGGGCAGCCGCGGCAGGCGCAAGCCGAATATCAAGCTGCGTTAACGGTGGAAGGCGGTCCTGAGCAGGCCCGCCAAGCGGCACAAAAGGGCCTAGCGGAAACCGCGAAAGAAAAATCTGTCGAGCGCCCGTGAATTCACAGATCAACGTCGGCACGATCTTTTGGCAATAAAACACCATAGAGTGTGGGCCCGCACACCCGCTGGTAAATTCGATAGGAGAAAAACACATGAGGTCCACGTTGAAGTTTTTATTCACCACGGGTGTGCTGGCGGTTCTCACACTGACGGCCGCCCAAAGTGGCTTTTCGCAGAATCCTCCGCCAGCAAGCAGCCAGAATCCACCGGCAACCTCGACGGATAAAACAAAAACTCCCAACAACTCCGTCCCCTTAGACGACCCTAAGGCCGCGCCGGTGAATGCTGAAGAAGATGCTGCCTACAAGGCCATCACCGATACCCCCGCGTCTGATCAAGCCAAGCGCATCGAGTTAGGTGAAGCTTTCATCCAGAAATATCCCAACAGCCGTTACGGCCCGTCAGTGTATTCGGCACTAGCTATGGCTTATCTCCAGAGCGGCGACGTACAAAAAATGGAGCAGGTCGCGGACAAGGAACTGGCCATCGATCCTAATGATGTGCAGGTGATGGCCATCGTGGCCCAAACACTGCCGCGCGCCATGAATTCCAAGACGCCAGATCCCGACAAAATATTGGCCAAGTCCGAGACTTACTCGAAGAAAGTTATCGAGATAACTCCGACTTTGCCGAAGCCCGCTAATGTCACCGATGAGTCTTTTTCCAACGTGAAAAATCAAACCTTGGCGATGGCCCATGGAGGCCTCGGCCTCGTTTACATCCGCCGTGGACAGTTTGCCAACGCCATCCCCGAGCTTAACCAGGCGGTTACCATCGATCCTAATCCCGACCCCGTGAACTACTACCTGCTCGGAATGGCGAACGCCAAGACCTCGCATTTCGACGACGCCACTGCCGCTTACACGAAGTGCGGGGCGCTGGTAAGCTCCATGCAGGAAACCTGCAAAAAGAGTGCGGAGGAAACCAAGAAACTTGCTGGAACCCAACTCAGCGCTCCCAAGTAATCGGATCGTTTGCAGTGCCCGCTCATCTGTGCGCGGGCCTTTGCACAAATGACTCCAGCCGATGATGCTCGTCTTGAGGAGCGTTTGGGCTATAGGTTCACTCGCCCCGAGCTGCTGCAAGACGCTCTAACGCACAGCTCGGCGATTCCAGAGATGCGTGCTAACCAAAACGGAGCAGCACTCACGAAAATAGCGGTCAACAACGAGCGTCTGGAATTTCTAGGGGACGCCGTTCTGGAGTTGCTCACCAGCGAATATTTGTTGAGTGCTTTTCCGCAGTGGAGTGAAGGCCAGCTTTCCAAGAGCCGCGCTCGCCTTGTGAACGCTCGCTCCCTAGAGGCTGCGGGCCGCCGCTTGCAGCTAGGTGAACATCTGCGTCTGGGCCGTGGAGAAGAAAAGACCGGTGGTCGTGAAAAGCAGACCCTTCTTGCGGATGCCTTTGAAGCCGTGCTCGCCGCCGTTTATCTTGACGCCGGCCTAGCTGTTGCCCGTGAAGTCCTCCAACGCACTTTGTTCGAGCAGGCTTTCGAAGAAGCGGGCGAACGCATGGCAGAGTCGGACCGCAAATCCGCTCTTCAGGAACTCCTCCAGTCACGCGGTCACGTGCCAGCAGAGTATCGCGTGGTAGCGGAATCTGGCCCTGATCATCAGAAGGTTTTTGAAATTGAAGTGTGGGTTGATGGCGCCCGCCTGGCCAGCGCCCAAGGCGGCACCAAAAAAGAAGCGGAGCAAAGTGCTGCTCGCAAGGCGCTCGTTTTATTAGAAGTTGCGTAACGATGCCGCTTGCTGCAACGTGAAGGCACAGTCGACGGCAAGCTTGCAATTTCCACAGATTGTCAGGGAGAGCAACGACGCGATGGCAGACGGTACCGAACTTCGGGTCGGAGGGGCATCAGCTGGGAGCTTACCGCCCGACAACCCACCGCTGGGACAGCGGGTAACTCAGCGGCGGCCTCATTCTTCGCTGTACCGCGATCAAACCACTTTCTCTGAATATCTGGAATCACTCCTTGTTACCGTAATTCTCGCTCTTTTCGGCACCAGCTTCATCGTGCAAGCCTTCAAAATTCCGTCCGCTTCTATGGAAAACACGCTGCTCATTGGCGATCACTTGTTGGTCAACAAATTTATCTTCGGTGGTCACGGAGCGTGGTATGAAAAGCTCTTACCGTACCGCTCTCTGAAGCGCGGCGATATTATCGTTTTCAAATATCCGTATCTCGATCACCCGCACTATGTAAAACGCGTGATCGGTTTGCCTGGCGACCACATCAAGCTTGTCGACCAGCAGGTTTATATCAATGGCCAGGTGCTCAATGAACCTTACGTGGTTCACGACCCAGCCGTGCCTTATGACCCTTTTAATTACGCGTTTCCGCCGGCGCGCGACCAGATGATTCCTCTCAACGTTGTCAATGAATGGCGCCCGGAGCTGCGCAAATACGTCGTGGGAGACGAAATGGTCGTCCCTTCCGGCAAATATTTCGCGATGGGCGATAATCGTGACCACAGCCAAGACAGCCGTTACTGGGGTTTCGTGGATCGCGGCGCCGTCATGGGCCGTCCCTTTCTTATTTACTGGTCAGTGCAGGCCACCAGCGCCGACTATTCCGGGGACAGCACTTTCTTACAGCGCCTGCTGGGAATATTCGAGACTCTGATGCATCTTCCTGCGCGCACTCGTTGGCACCGTATGTTTCATACTGTGCATTAGTGCTTTCCGTCCATCACGATTGCTATCCAACAGCTCTCCGGTCTTCCGCGTTGCCGCACCCAAGATACGCTGCCCCTACACATTTGTGCCCTAGTCTGCGAGACTTTCGAACTGGATGATCCATCCTCCCAAAACGTGGAAACTGGCCCTTTCTATCGTGGCTCTGCTGGTAGCCGCCCAGATTGCCGTATCCGTATCTGCTCGCACGGTTCGCGTCCACAATTACCTCACCGCGCGCCTAGAAACCGCGTTCGGCCGCCCGGTTCATGTGCGACATTTCGATCTGGAGATTCTCCCCAGCCCTCGCATTTATGCCACTGACGTTTCCGTCGGGGAAGATCCGGCCTTTGGTTACGAATATTTCCTCCACGCGGAGCATCTCGCCGCGGGCCTTCACTGGTCCTGGTTTTTGCGGGGTCACTTTGAATTTGGCGCTTTGTCTCTCGGTCAACCCAGTCTGACCCTGGTGAGAAACATGGAAGGCCGTTGGAATCTGGAGGACTGGCTCCCGCCCACCAGGAAAATTGCGCCAGGGGATAATCACAACTATGGGCCCGCGCGCGCTCCCATGGGTGCCAATCGCCTTGAGCGCATCGAATTCGACGATGGCCGCATCGACTTCAAAAGTGGAGACGTCAAACAGCCCTTCGCTCTTACCGGGGTCAAGGGCAGTGTGGAACAAATCTCCACTGGCCGATGGCAACTTCAGCTTGAGGCTCAGCCATGGCGCAGCGGTGTCCCGCTGCAATCCTCCGGCACTATACAAGTTCACGGAGATGTTGCGGGCACCTCCGCCCGGTTGCAGCCCGCTTCACTGGCGATTCGCTGGGACAAAGTTTCGCTCGCTGATCTATTCCGGCTCCTGCGTGGGAAGGATTATGGAATTCGCGGCACCTTTGATTTGGATGCTACGGCCAAAAGTGGCGCATCAGCAACGAGCTCTGGGGACGCTGATTCTTCCCGTGACCCTTTTGTCCCAGGTGACTGGTTATTCTCGCTGAAAGCTTTCGCCACTCAGATTCATCGTTGGGATCTCACCGAACGGTCCGATAATCCCGCCCTGACCGCGAACGTCCAGGGCCGCTGGAATGTAGCGCTCGGGAAGCTGACCGCGGAAAAAGTGACCATCGAATCTCCCATTTCCAATCTTCACGGATCGGCCCAGTTTGGGCTAGCCAGTAATCCTTCCATGCAGATCCGATTCGACTCGTCCAGCATTCAGGGCGCCGATATGCTTTCTTGGTACCGTGCATTTTATTCAGGCGTCGCTCAGGAAATCTCTTTTGATCAATTCTTCTCTGGTTCGTTCGCCGTGCGAGGATGGCCACTAACCTTACAGGCCCTGAACTTTTCCACTCCAGGCGGGTCTATGAATATCCAAGGCGTTGACGAAACCTTAAGGCTCGGTACCGGTCATGCGGTTTTGAATCAAACCAGGCTCACCATGGATCCCATCCACATTTCTCTGTTGAGTATAGATTCTTCTCCTCCGTCTTCTGGTCGCACCGGAAAACTCACTCGTCGGCGCACTTTGGATGAAAGCAATGGCGAAATCAATCTTTCGTTCACTCATGATTTTGTCAGTCATTCTGGTGCGGTTGCTATCCAGGGACGCGTCGAGAGTGCAGAGAATGTTCTGAAGATCGTTGCTGCGCTTGGACACACCGTCAATCATGGCTGGGATTTGACCGGTCTGTCACATGCTGACCTGCGCCGCGAATGGTCCCCAACCTCGCCAGCAGCCTGGAGCGGCACCGCCGAGGTCACCGGCGCTCAGCTCGCCGCCGCCGGCCTGAATCAACCCGTCCAACTCCAACAGGCTCGCTTGGAATGGCGAAATGGAAAACGCTCCGCTCAAATCGATCACGCCGAAGGATTTGGCGCGGTATGGTCCGGGAATGTGACAGAGGCCGCTGCCGTCGATTCCGAGCAGCCCGCAAGCTGGAATGTGCAACTCCACGCGGATCGTCTGGACGCTACGGAACTCGATCGCTGGGTCGGCCCGCGCGCGCGCCCTGGCTGGTTGCAAAGATTACTGCCATCGCTGTTCGCCGGTTCAACACCAAACGGCCCGGCCAGCGAATTGATGCGCCGCTTAAATGTCGTCGGCATCTTGCAGGTCGATGAATTCACCGTCGAAAAACTCAAATTGCAACAACTGCGCCTGCAAGGCACCTTGCGCGATTTGCAGCTGAACATCTCCGATGGACGAGCCCAGTGGGCTGGCGGCGTTGTTCGCGCCACGATGCTTGCCAAATTCCTGCCTCGTCCCGTGTATGATGTGCACGCCGAAATGGACAAAGTCGCGCTTTCCCAATTGCCCATCGACCGTTCCGCTGCGGATCGCTTGGGCGGACTTGTCTCCGGCACGCTCCATTTGAGGACTGCAGGCGTTGGACGCAACGAACTCCTGCAAGAATTGAGCGCCAGCGGCGAAGTGCATTTGGCCGATCTCGAGTTTCGCGGTTGGGACGTAAATGCCAGTGTAGCCGACGGTGAGGCTCGCGCGGGCATTTCGCATTGGAGCTCCGGCGATGGAAGTTTTTCTGTGAGCGATCACAGAGTTTTCTTCGATGACGTTCGACTCGATGCTGGCGCGCAGCTTACGCTGATAAACGGCTCGGTAACCTTCGGTCGGGACGCCAATCTCACCCTAGAAACCAGCACCGGCCGCCGCGCGATTCGTAACGCGGCGGTGACAGGCCATGTTTTGAAAATTGTTGGGCCGCTCGACGGGCCACGGATCACTCAGGATAAGAGCGTGTCTCGCCAGCCCGCGGATTGAACAAGTTACCGATGGCATGGGCCAACAGGAAGTCGTGATCTCGCTTACACAACGAATATATTCCGAGTCTTTAAGGAGTGTCATGATGTCTCTAGTCCGCGCCATTATCCTTGTTGTCGCCTCGGTCGTTTTCTCTCTGCCGCCATGTTCTGCCGAGACCGCTTTCACGATTGACCAGATCTTGAGCGCGCCTTTTCCGTCTAATCTCATAGCTTCCAAGACCGGCTCACGCGTCGCCTGGATTCTCGACCAACAGGGCCGCAGAAATATCTGGGTGGCGGAAGCGCCGCAGTTTCACGTTCGCCAGTTGACCAAATACGACGCCGACGATGGCCAAGAGCTATCCGAGCTGCAATTCTCCAAAGATGGCAATACGCTGGTTTATGTGCGCGGCGAAGGAAAGAATTCTGCGGGCCAATCTCCTAACCCGACCAGCAACCCGGAGGGCGTCGAACAGTCGGTATGGTCCATTTCTTGGACCGGTGGCGCCCCAAAGAAATTGGACGCGGGCCAATCGCCTGAAATCTCCGCGCAGGGGACAGTGGCTTACATAAAAGAAAGTCAAATCTGGCTGTCCAACCTGGACGGTTCCGAGAAGCCGCAGCAGATCGTAGTCCGGGGTCACAGCGAAGACCCCCAATGGTCGCCGGATGGCGCGCAACTCGCCTTTGTCTCCGCGCGCGGCGATCACGCCTTCATCGGCATATACGACGTTGCTAATAAGTCCGTGCGCTTCGTGTCGCCTTCAGTCGATACCGATGAAAGTCCGCGCTGGTCGCCGGACGGGAAACAGCTCGCGTTTCTTCGCCGACCAGCCAAACCTCGCGACCAACCTGAAGGCTATTTCATCGCTCCCGACGTGCCGGACATTTGGTCCATTTGGCTGGCTGAAGCCTCTAACGGAGCAGCCCATGAAATCTGGCACAGCGGCAAGGAATTGGCCGATTCCTTCCCGTTCATGGCCGGCGACACTGGCGGGGGTGTGATCAACTGGGCCGCGAACGGACGCCTCATCGTCGCCAGCCACAAAGAAGGCTGGCTGCATCTTTACTCGCTTTCGACCAGCGACGCAAAAAATCTCACTCTTCTGACCCCAGGAAATTGTGAAGTCGAACAATGGTCCCTCACTCCCGATAAGCAAACCGTAGTCTTTAATTCCAATTGCGGAAGCACCAAGGAAGACATTGATCTTCGCCATCTTTTTACCGTCACAACCGATGGCGGTTCCAAGCCCGTTCCCCTAACCAAGGGTGACAATATCGCCTGGAGTCCGGTGGTCCTCAGCGACGGCCAGACATTGGCCTATCTCGGCTCGGACGCCAAGCAACCCGGCCGGCCCTTTATTTCTTCGCTGACGCCGTCTTCGTCACCGCGTTGGCTGGACTCCGGCACCTGGCCCGGCGACTTTCCTTCGGCCCGCCTGGTGGTGCCCCAACAAAGCGTATTTCATGCCGCAGATGGCCTTGAGCTCCACGCCCAACTTTTTCTGCCGCCCAATTTGAAGCCCGGCGAGAAGCGTCCGGCCCTCATATTTCTCCACGGAGGTCCCATCCGCCAGATGCTCCTGGGATGGCACTACATGTTTTACTACTCGAATTGTTATGCCTTGAATCAGTACCTGGCCAGCCGTGGGTATATCGTTCTGGCGTTGAACTATCGCAGCGGCATTGGATACGGCCACGCCTTTTTTGAGGCGCCCGGCCGCGCGGGTCGTGGTGCCAGCGAATATCAAGACGTTGTGGCTGCGGGGAAATATCTCGACGCACGCAGCGATGTAGACTCGAAACGCATCGGACTATGGGGAGGCAGTTACGGCGGCTATCTCACGGCCCTGGGCCTCGGACGTGACTCCGACTTGTTCGCTGCGGGTGTTGATCTGCACGGCGTGCATGACTGGCCGACCGACAACTGGGACGGTAAGAATATTCCGCCAGACTTGACCAAGCTTGCTCACGCTTCGTCACCAGTTGCGGCTGTGGATAAATGGCGATCACCGGTGCTGTTTATCCATGGGGACGATGACCGAAACGTGATTTTTACCCAGACGGTTGATCTCGTCGCGCGCCTCCGCGCTAAGGGAGTGGAAGTCGAACAACTCATCTTCCCCGATGAGATTCACGACTTTTTATTGAACCGTAACTGGTTGGCCGCTTACCACGCCGCCAGCGACTTCTTTGATCAGCATTTTAATGGTCCGTTCAAATGATGGGCTGCACTGATCTGTGGGAGTGACGTCCTGAAACGAGCTAAGCCAAAGTCCAAATATTTTGCTAGCAGAAGAGTAATGATTTCGGTCTTTGTCTCCTGCATTCTCTTCTTAGTTACGAGTCAGCCATTTCTGGCAGCCAGGGGCGCAGCCACAGCCGGTCGCATCACACTTTTTCCCAAGCTTCATGCCGGACAAACATTTACTTATCTGCTGGAGAGTCGCACCAAAAAAAATATCAAAATTGAAAGCCGCGTATTCACTCCGTCGGGTCCGGACGACGCTCAGATAGACACTCAATGGCTCTTGCATGTGGAAATTTTGGAGGTGCGGCCGCAAGGTGATCGAGCAGCGATACAAGCGCGCTCTCGCTTTCAAAGCGTAAACACCGCAAGTGAGCCGACACGCTCAGATAAGGATTCTGACGGCTCTGACGCGAAATCCGTAGAATTCACCCTTCTCCCCGATGGACGCGTCGAAGGCCTCACCGGCATGGATGATTTGTTTCTGGAGCAACGCCAGGCTTGGCAGGACTGGCTCCGTCAATTTGCCATCGCCGCGGTTTTCCCTCGCGAAGGCGTGAAACCGGGACAAACCTGGAAATCGACAGAGCCCGAGCAAGCCCCCTCTGCGATCATCAAACTGGAGTGGGATAAGCGCGCAACCTACGTTCGCGATCAGCCTTGCACTCCTATTCAAATGGCTGATACATCTGCTGCTCCCAACGATTCTCCGCCCGAAACTTGTGCTGTCATTCTCACCCGCGCTGTTCTGAAGCAGAAATCCAGGGTCGGTGATACCACTCCGAAGGATTTCAGCATGCATGCTTTGTCCACCTCAGGCACCGCTACCGGCACAAATGAAACGATTTCGTACATCTCCCTAAAAACGGGTCTGGTCATGCGCGTCACCGAAGACGCCCAGCAGTTCATGGATGTGATTATCGCGAAGACCGACGGCTCCAATCAGGTCCACTACAATATAAACGCCGCCAGCCACACCGAAGTCTTCCTGATCGCCCCCTCATCGCAATCGAATCCTTAAGCGACCAGACTTCCGGCATCCGCCAGAGCGCGTATAATGGAGAATTCGGGAGTTGTCGCAAAAATCGGTCGGCCGCTACTGAGTAGCGGTAGATTTATTTGAAGCATTCAAAGGATTGCCCGTAATGAAGTTCAAATTACACAGCAACTATGAGCCGCGCGGCGACCAGCCGGACGCCATAGATCAGCTCTACCGCGGTCTTGAAGCCGGCGATAAAGAACAAGTCTTGCTTGGCGTCACCGGTTCGGGCAAGACCTTCACCATGGCCAAGCTTATTGAAGCCGCCAATCGTCCCGCTTTGGTGCTGGCGCACAATAAAACCCTGGCTGCGCAGCTTTACCACGAGTTCAAGAGTTTCTTCCCTGAGAATGCCGTCGAATACTTCGTCAGTTATTACGATTTTTACCAGCCCGAGGCTTACGTGCCTGCTGCCGATATTTACATCGACAAAGAGGCAACGATCAACGACGAACTCGACAAATTGCGCATGAGCGCCACGCGCTCGCTCTTTGAACGCAGTGATGTCATCGTCGTCGCTTCCGTGTCCTGCATTTACGGTATCGGTTCGCCCGAAGCCTACTACGGCCAGATCGTCTTGCTCGAAAAAGGCCAGCAAATTTCCCGCGAAGCCATGCTTCACCGCTTCGTCGATATTCAGTACGAACGGTCCGAAGATTTGCGCCGTGGCACTTTTCGCGTGCGCGGAGACATGATCGAAATTTATCCGCCGTATCAGGATCAGGGCTACCGCATCGAAATGTGGGGCCAGCAAATCGAAGCGTTGCGGCAAATCGATCCTTTGACCGGTGAAGTGCGCGCCAGCCAGGAAGATTTGTCCCGCGTTTCGATTTATCCGAAATCGCATTACGTCGTTCCGCAGGATCAAAAGGAACGTGCCATCCAGAGCATCTACGCTGAGCTTGAATGGTGGAAAAGGGAACTGGAGAAACAGGGCAAGTTCGTCGAAGCCCAACGCGTCACCCAGCGGACCCTCTTCGACATCGAGATGATGCGCACGGTCGGCTACTGCCACGGAATCGAAAATTACTCGCGCCATTTGAGCGGCCGACTCCCTGGCGAAGCCCCGCCAACCCTGCTCGACTACGTCCCGCAGGATTTTTTGATGTTTATCGACGAGTCGCACCAGACCGTCAGCCAGGTGCGCGGCATGTTCAACGGCGATCGCGCGCGCAAGCAAGTTTTGGTGGATTATGGCTTTCGCATGCCCAGCGCCCTCGACAATCGTCCGCTTACTTTTGAAGAATTCGAACATCGCCTCAGCCAAGTCGTGTATGTTTCCGCCACGCCCGGGCCTTACGAGCTAACGAAATCTGGCGGTGTAGTAGTCGAACAGGTTATTCGCCCGACAGGATTGGTCGATCCTCAAATCGAAGTGCGTCCGGTGAAAGGCCAAGTGGACGATCTGCTGGAAGAGATTCGCATTCGTGCTGAACGCAACGAACGCGTCCTTGTCACCACACTAACAAAGCGCATGGCTGAAGACTTATCCGAATATTTCGCTGAAATCGGCGTGCGCTGCCGTTATCTCCACGCCGAAGTAGAAACCCTTGACCGCATTCGGATCCTGCGCGATTTGCGTCGCGGCGAATTCGACGTTTTGATCGGCATTAACTTGTTGCGTGAAGGGCTCGATTTGCCCGAAGTGTCGCTGGTGGCCATCTTGGACGCCGACAAGGAAGGCTATCTGCGCAGCGCCACTTCCTTGATTCAAACCATCGGACGCTGCGCTCGCCACATCGAGGGCCGCGCCATACTATATGCCGATCGCCGCACCGGCTCCATGGAGCAGGCCATAAGCGAGACCAATCGCCGTCGCGACAAGCAGATGGAGTACAACAAAGAAAACAACATCACGCCTATGTCAATTATTAAATCCGTGGATATGGACTTGGCACGCATCGTGGAGGCCGATTACGTTTCCATCCCGCTCGATGATGTCGTCTTGGACGCCGCTACCGCTAATATAAAAACCGGAGATCAGCTCGCCGAAATGCTGCGCCAGCTCGAAGTGCAAATGCGCGAAGCCGCTACGAAATTTGAATTCGAAAAAGCTGCTCAACTCCGCGACCGGATCCGCAGCTTGAAACAAAAAGACCTCGCCGGCCTCATCGCCATCGAACAACCCGCCCAAGCCGAACAAGGCAACTGACAGCGGGTCGCTTACCCACCATTCGCCCCAGTGGGTGTGCCTTCTCACTTGGGATTTCGCGAGCCAGGACGCCGGCCTCACACCGCCCCGCGCTTCAAGGCCTCCAGAGGATAGAACGTTCCGCGCCAGATAATCCCACCTTGCTTCAACGTAAACACCATCGACCGCAGCAGCATATAACTGAACAACACCGCGCCTAGAGGCATCGTAAGGCAGTACAGCGGCGGCACCCGTAGTACGACGTCAACCCCTGCAAGCATGGAAAGCGCCATAAGCGCACCAGCTCCGGCCAACGCTCGCACCCATCCATGCCCAAACAACACACCTACGAATGGCAAAACATTCGTCATGAGCAAACCTGCAATCGATACGATCACTCTGGGTATGCTGAACCCTGTGCCGGCGAAGAAATTCTTGGTCACCCCGTTGATCACGTTGCGCGCCCCGGCGTGCCAGCGTACCACCACAGCGTCCTGCGCGATCCCCACTCCGGATCGGAACCCGGCTTGCTTCACGATCTTCCCGAGTTTCATATCGTCGATCACTTCCATCGCCAGTCGCCGGTGCGTGCCGCTTGCTTGGTACACCGACCGTTTCACCATTTGAAATGCTCCAACGCCCATATACGATCGCGATTTTGGATTGATCACTCCGCCCGGATTTGTCGCCAAATGAAACGCCATTGCGAAAAATGTGATCAGGACCGTCTCCAAGAAGCCCACCATGTCCACGTCGCCGAATAGTGTGAGGTGATCGAGCTTCCGTTCCTTGGCGATCCTCACGGCGCGCATTAACACATCGGGTTTAAAGCGCACATCCGCATCCGTAAACAACAGCCATTCGCCGCTCGACGCTTCATAGCCATTTTGTAAAGCATGCGGTTTGCCGAGCCAACCGTCCGGCAATTCCGTTACGTGAATCGCTCGGAATCTTGGGTGAGTGGCCGCAAATTCGTCGAGAATCCGGCCCGTCGCGTCCTCCGAGCGGTCGTCGACCCCAATTATTTCCAAATTTGGATAATCCAGTTTGGCGAGCGTAGCCAGAGCTCCAGGAAGTTTCTCCTCTTCGTCGCGTGCAGCAAAGAGCAGGGATATTCGCGGTGGGGAAGCGTCGAGAGAGGGACTGAAATCCTTAAGCCAGGGGAGGCTAAACGTACCGTAGGCGATTCGGAGGGCGTGGAAAAGCCAAAAAAAGGCGACACTTCCAAAAAAGAAAATCGCAAACGCGTGCATGGATTGGTGTCCGAAGCAGCCTCAGGTTATCCTAGCATGGCATGCGTGGTGCTCTGGCAATCATAGGTGCGGGACGCGTCGGCCGTGCCCTTGGAAGACGTTTGCATGAGCTGGGGTGGAAAATCGGTGCGGTAGTTACGCAAAGTGAACCCTCCGCCCGTAAAGCGGTCCGCTTCATAGGCGCTGGTAAAGGACACGCCACCCTTTCTCGCGATGTTTTGGCGTCGCGGGTGATCCTGATTTGCACTCCGGATGACGCAGTCGTAAGAGTGGCGGGGGAATTGGCGCGCATCGGCGCGGAAGAGCTTCGCGGGAAAGTGGTGCTTCATACCAGCGGAGCTTTGAATTCCAGTGCACTAAAAGCCGTCCGTGCTTACGGTGCGGATGCCGCTTCAATGCATCCGCTGCAGTCATTTAGTGGCGTTAGGGTTCCTCCTCTTGATGGTAAAGTTTTCGCCATTGAAGGTGACCCTCCCGCCATTCGTCTCGCGCGTCAGATTACACGCGCACTTGGTGGATTACCGGTGCAAATAGCCGGGGAGCGCAAAGCTTTGTATCATGCTGCCGCCGCCTTTGCGGCCGGGCACGAGCTGGCCATCCAGGAAGCCTCTGTGCGTCTTTTGATGTTGGCGGGGATGAAGCGTGGCGAGGCGGTTCGGGCTCTTTTGCAACTGACGCGCCAGGTACTCGAGAATTTTGAACGCCTCGGCCCCCGTGCCGCCTGGACAGGTCCGTTGTCTCGCGGCGATCATGGCGTGATTGCCGCACATTTGGCGGCAATGAAATTTCTTCCGGGTGAATTCGCCAAGGTTTACACGGCCTTGAACGATTTGGCCGTGTTGTTACTCTCGTCGGACTCGGCGGCACTATCAACGGCAGCTAACGATTTGCGTGTGAGCAGTAATAAACGACTCAAAGCAGAATCCGCAGGAGGAAGAGCTTGAAGCAGCCGCAAATTTCCCTCGAAAGCGCCACTTTAGCCAACGGCCTCAAAGTCGTCATCGCGCCGGATTCCACCGCACCAGTGGTCACCGTCGGTGTTTATTACAAAATTGGGTTCCGCCTCGAGCCTCACGGCCGCAGCGGTTTCGCGCATCTCTTTGAACATATGATGTTTCAGGGCTCCGCAAACGCCCCCAAGATGCAGCACATCAAGCTCATTAATTCCAGCGGTGGCGTACTCAACGGTTCCACGCACTACGATGTCACCAATTATTACGAAGCGGTACCTTCCAACGCGTTAGAACGCGTGCTGTGGCTCGAAGCCGACCGCATGCGCGCACTTAAAGTCGACGACGAGAACCTCCGCAATCAACGCGACGTGGTTAAGGAAGAAGTCCGCGTCAACGTGATGAATCAGCCGTATGGTGGCTTTCCGTGGCTCGATCTGCCGCCCGTCGCTTTCCGCAACTGGGCGAATTCACACAATTTTTACGGGGATTTCGGTGACCTCGACGCCGCGAGCCTTCTTGACGTGCAGGCTTTCTTCAAGACCTATTACGTACCCAATAACGCTGTGTTGCTGATCCTTGGAGATGTAAAGCCCGGCGAGGGCATTGCCCTCGCTCAAAAATATTTCGCGGATATTCCCGCCGGACCGCCTCCGCCCTTCGCTGATCCTAGCGAGCCTGAACAAAAAGAGGAACGCCGTGGCGAAGTTGAAGAAAAATTCGGCACTCTTCCCGCTATGGCCATCGGCTACCCGGTCCCTCCGCGCCGCACTCGCGACTGGTGCGCCATGACGTTGCTGGACATGGCTCTGCACGGCGGACGCGCGGGACGGCTCCATCGCGAATTGGTTCTCGAGAAACAAATCGCGGTCGAAGCCGATGGCGGTATAGACGACATTTTTGGCTACAACGGTCCAACTCAAATGGTTACCCGCATCATGCACAAACCAGAATTCTCCAGCGAAGCCGCGCTGGCCGCCTTCGACCAGGTCATTCGGGAAGTTCAGGAACACGGCATCGGCGAAGACGAATTGCAACAGCTCAAAGTGAAGTGGCGCTCCGATTATTTTTCCACTCTCGAAGGTGGACGCGGTGGCTACATGCCCCACTACGGCCTGATGCATCTGCTCGCGTGCTTCACGTTGTTCGATGGCGAGCCTCAGCTCGTAAATACCATTCTGGAAGGCTTTCAAGCCGTGACTCGTGACGAGGTTTTGGCAGCTGCAAAGAAATATCTGCGTAACGACAAACGTGCCATCGTATTTCGCAAGCCCACTGGCGCCGCCGAGAAGGAGGCTGCCTGATGACTAGTCGCCCAGCTCTCTTCGAAGATGCCGTCGCCGTGGGCGTTCCCGCGCTCTCTCCGGAACGCGCGGTAACCTGGCCCCAGCAAACCAAGTTGCGCCTCTCCAACGGGATTGAAGTAGTCCTCGCCGAGGCGCACTCCATTCCTAAATTTCATGGAGAGATCTTCTTCCGTTCCGGCAATGCCGCCGCACTCGACCGCGGTCCGGCCCTCGCGGACATGACCGCCGCCGTCGTCCGTACCGGCACAACGAAACGCGTTAGCCGTCAAATCGAAGAAGACCTGCGCCGCATTGGCGCTGATTTATCCTCCAGTGCGGGTCAGGACAATAGCGCTCTCGCCTTCGCCGGACTCTCCGAGTTCTCGGAGCGGCTTCTCGATACGGTCAATGAACTTGTTCGCGATGCCAGTTTTCCCCAGCCCGAATTCGAACGCGAGCGTCGTCAAAAACTCGAAGAAGTGAAACTTGAGCGCACGTCGCCTGGGTTCCTCGCCGGCGAGCGCCTGCGCAAAGTTTTATTCGGCGCCCATCCCTACGGCCAGGTTTCCGCCAGCGAAGCTCAAGTTGCCGCTTACACCCGCGAAAAGTTGATCGGCGTCTACCACGACTTTTACACCCCGGAAAACGCCCTGCTGCTTCTGGTCGGGGATTTCGATTCGCAAGCCATGCTGAAAACCGTGGAAAAGGCTTTTGGGGGCTGGAAAGGGAAGAAGCCTGAAACAAAACGCGCTCCTGCTCCACCGCATCCGCACGGGCGTCGCGTCCATCTCGTCCACGTTCCAGGCGCAGTGCAAACACAAATTCTAGTTGGATGCGCGGCCATCACCCGCAAGCATCCCGATTGGGTCATGCTCGGCCTGACCAATAGCCTGTACGGCGGCGCATTCAATTCGCGCTTGGTCATGAATATCCGCGAAGACAAGGGTTACACCTATAGCCCTCGCAGCGGCGTGCATCCCCTACGCGAGCACGGATATTTCTCCGTCTCTGCTGCCGTCCGTAACGATGTCGTTGCCGCTTCTCTCACGGAAATCTTCTACGAGATGGACAAATTGCGTTCGCTGCCCGTCCCTGCACAGGAACTCGCCGACGCGCAAAATTATCTGACCGGGGTCTTCTCCATGGGCCTGGCCACCCAGGAAGGCCTGCTAAGCCAGTTAGCCACGGTAGCGCTGAATGAATTGCCTGACGATTACCTGGAGACCTACCGCGAAAGAGTCCGCGTTCTGACTCCCGAGGATTTGCTGAACACGGCGCGCCGATACTTCGACTCCGCCAACATGCAAATCGTAGTCGTGGGCGACCGCACCGCGATCGAATCCCAGGCCGCGCTCTTCGGCGACCTGGAAATATACGACGCCCAAGGCGCTGCGCTGAAGTAAAGCAGAAATCCAACTATTCGCAGGCGGAGAACAAGATCACAGACCGGGTGCCCGGGCCTCCTCATTTGAAGGTGCGGAGGCCCTTGAATCTCTTCGGAGCCAACCCCAGGGCGTCTGGGGATCGTCTTTAGCCACGAGGTCCGCGGGCCGAAAGACTTAACGTGTTATTGCATACGTTACGATAAGCAAGTAGTATATCAAGCATCATGCGTCACTGTCGGCTGGTTCTGCCAATAATCTTTTCTCTCCTGCTGGCCCCGTTTTCCCCAGCCAAGAAAAAGCCTCCCACTCAACCGATCAACATCAACACCGCCAATTCCTCTCAACTACAGCTAGTGCCCGGAATCGGCCCCGCCACCGCCGACAAGATACTCCAAATGCGCAAATCTTACGGCGCCTTCAAAAGTGTGAACGATTTGATGGCCATTCGCGGGATCGGCCCAATACGGCTAGAAAAAATGAGGAAATACCTGACTGTCGCCAGGTCAACGAAGAACGCATCGCAACCGGCGAGTTGTGCAGAATGCACAAAGCCAAAGCCACGCCCGCCGACCAAACCAGCCACGATGCAATTTAAAGCACCGCCGCCGCAACCCAACGCGGCCGCGCCAAGTACCGCAGAATCAGAACAGAAGGAAGAACCTCGTTAGCCCAACATTCTCAGGGATCTCTGAAGAATTGAAAAGAATCGACTACAGCACTTGATGCGTGCTTCGCCGTTGCTCATCAGACGATTCCATCCGCAAAGGCACCTGATCCGCGATCCGTATCCCGTAACCTTCCAGCGCCACCACCTTCTTTGGATGATTCGTCAGCACGCGAATATCTTTCAATCCCAGATCGATTAAAATCTGAGCTCCGATACCGCTTTCATGTTGCACCATGCGCATTCGCGCTGGCTCCCGGTCTAACTGCCCGCGCGAATGGAAATGTATCTGCGGCAGCGCCCCGGGCTCCTCAGAGGTCTCCACCGAAAAACCGCGGCCGGTATGGTGCAAGTAAAGAAAAACGCCACGATCTTCTTTGGCGATTATGGCCAGCGATCTCGCTACCAATTCGGAACAGTCGCACGCTCTCGACCCAAATACATCGCCCGTCAGACAATGTGAATGCACCCGAACCAGCGCCGGCTCAGGACCATCCAGTTCCCCACGCACCAGCGCGATGTGCTGGTCGTGATCCACATCGCTGGCATACGCGATCATGCGAAAATCGCCAAATCGTGTCGGCAGCACCGCTTCCGCCACTCGCCGAACATAACGTTCATGCTGCATGCGGTAGCGGATCAAGTCCGCCACCGTCAGCATCTTGATGTTGTGCGCCGCGCAAAACTCCAACAGTTGCGGCACCCGCGCCATCGTGCCGTCTTCGTTCATAATTTCGCAGATCACCCCGGAAGGGTTCAGCCCCGCAATGCGTGACAGGTCCACGGAAGCTTCCGTCTGGCCCGCGCGCACCAGCACGCCACCATTTCGCGCGCGAAGCGGAAACATGTGACCTGGCCGCGCCAAATCTTGCGGCTTGGTCTTGGGATCAATCGCCGTAAGTACGGTAATGGCCCGGTCCGCCGCGCTGATCCCGGTAGTCACGCCCAGCCGCGCATCGATCGCCTCGCAAAACGCGGTGCCGTGCACCGAAGTATTAATCGACGACATCAGCGGCAGATGCAGTTCGTCGCAACGTTGTTCTGTAAGCGTGAGGCAGATCAAACCGCGACCGAACTTCGCCATAAAGTTTATGGCTTCAGGAGAGATCTTCTCCGCTGCCATCGTCAAATCGCCTTCATTCTCGCGGTCTTCATCGTCCACGAGAACGATCATTCGCCCTTGCCGAATCTCTTCGACAGCCTCTTCCACGCTTGCAAAAGCCGCTCTTTTTTCACTCATGGTCGAGTCCCAACAAATGCTTGTTCTTAATGATGCGCCAGCCTCCCGCCATGGTACGCCGGCCATCGCCAAGTGGCAGCAAAGAATTACCCAGTACGGTACGGAATAATTGCAGCAGGTCACTAGCGTCGTGGTGGAATAGAATGGTCTGCCTATTAGAAAAAGAGCGTTTTAAGGTTGCGACTGGCCGGGACTTAATCGGTACCTGGGAGATCGTAATCGAACTGGAAGAAATGCTTTCCATCGGAAATCTTGATTTCCATGCTTCCTGTCAGCCCGAGCAGTTGCTCTGTTCCGGAGTCGGGTACCACGACGATCGTCAACTGCGGCTCACCTCGCGACATCACGCCTCGATGCTGTAATGCAAACGTCCCGGCGCGCCCTTGTAGCGTACCTCTCACACGCTCAATAGCCACGTAGACCCCCGACCCCTTAACTTCCGTCATCAAGCTGAGCATTTCGCCGGCGCTGGTTGCCTCAAGATCGCCATGATACTGCTTGTCTAACGACATTCTGGCTATGCCTGCGGTTTCCGCCTCCTTGTTATCAGGCTTCTGCGTAGTCAGCTTCACGTCAAATGCCCCACCAACAATCGCCATTAGTATCGCCTCTCAACTCTCGAATGCCTTATGACTCCTTAATGCGTTGATTCCAGGCTATCTAACGGTCAAATCACGAGGGCGGGGCGGCCATTCCGGCTCCTAAAACCTTCTTGGTCTTTTTATCCTGTAAGAATACGACCACGCGGGTGTTCTCGCGTTTCCAGGCCTTGTCAATTTTCACGCGTTCATCGGCCGAAAACGAGGTCTCCCCTGCGCCTTTCGCGTTGCCAATCTTGCGCAGATCGCGCACTACCGCGGCGTGGTGCAGGTCCTGGCCAGAATTTTCTCCGCCCTTCACTTGATTGTGCAAACCTGTCTCGGTGATTGCCAGCCACACTTCGGGCGCATCACCCCCGGAAGCATTCGGTAGCGGGCCTATTTTGACTTGAAAGTTTTGCGCTCCCTTGATTGCTTCGCCAGGAATTACCGCTACCTCCACCTTCTTCTGGCTGCCCGCCTGCTCAATGGAGCTGACGGCTTGGGCTGCCCTGCTGCCTATGAATTCAGTCTCCCCGTCGACAATCATCTGGGGTGTATAGGAGTTACCTTTGCTGAATATACCGGCATAGACAGACTGTCGCGCGGTAAAAACATCTGAAGAATACGGATCGAGCCATCCGCCCTGGTTCCAGTACGTGACGTGTTCTTCGAGCGGAATAATCTCGACATTCTTAATGGGCTGCTGTTCTTCTAGCTTGGCCAGTAGCTGGTCTGCAGGTGGGCAACTCGAACATCCTTCTGAAGTGAATAGCTCGACCACGACCGGATTCCGTGCGGCTTGTGTCGACTGCGCCCTGGCGGCCGGTCGTATCGTCAACGCGGATATCACTGCTATCGAGGCGGCGAAAAAAGCTATCGATCCTAGTTTCATGCTCGTTGCTCCTGTGTCTTGAACGACCTGCTGTTAGACGCGTGAGTTTACCCAAAGACAGATTTAATCATCCCCTTAGGCCGTCCTCCTCGCAAAACAAAAAGGGCGTCCCGGTCTCCCAGAACGCCCTTTCGACTCGGTTGATGCCGTTCTTAGTACATGCCGCCCATGCCGCCGGGGCCACCTGGACCACCGCCGGCTGCAGCCGACCTCTTCTCGTCTTCCTTGATCTCGGCAACGAGCGCCTCCGTCGTGAGCATCAGGCCGGCAATCGAAGCCGCGTTCTGCAACGCGAGGCGGGTGACTTTGGCAGGGTCGATAACCCCCATTTTCACCATGTCGCCGTACTCGCCGGTTTCCGCGTTGAAGCCGTAGTTCTCTTCCTTCGACTCGCGGACCTTGCCGATCACTACAGCGCCTTCAGCTCCGGCGTTGTGTGCGATCTGGCGGGCCGGTTCCTCGAGGGCGCGCTTCACGATGCCCACGCCGACGGCTTCGTCATCCTGCAGCTTCAGCTTGTCAATGGCCGCGATGCAACGCAGCAGCGCGGTGCCTCCGCCCGGAACGATACCTTCCTCAACGGCTGCGCGAGTTGCGTGCATGGCGTCCTCAACGCGAGCCTTCTTTTCCTTCAGCTCCGTTTCGGTTGCCGCGCCCACCTTAATCACCGCTACTCCGCCGACCAGTTTGGCAAGGCGCTCTTGCAGTTTTTCCTTGTCATAGTCGGA
>Ga0182015_10000908_pt1 | contig 41255 bp, 35 predicted proteins | sample 712P3MmetaG_FD_120478 | JGI IMG/M metagenome (GOLD analysis project Ga0182015, IMG submission 120478) | Permafrost microbial communities from Stordalen Mire, Sweden - 712P3M metaG | ecosystem: Environmental > Terrestrial > Soil > Wetlands > Permafrost | place: Sweden: Stordalen | collected...
CTAGGAATACACGCCGCCCCCGACAAGGCGGATCCCGTCGTAGAGGGCGAGGATCTGGCCCGGGGCAAGGGCGCGCTGGGGACGCTCGAAGCGGACAAGCGCCGTCCCGCCGCCCTCCGGCATGAATTCCAGCGCGACGCGGGGGTCGCGGTAGCGCACCCGCCCCTCGAGGGCGCGGGCCGCCGCTAGCGGCTCCCCGACCCAGCTGAGCGAGTGGACGCGCGCCTCGGACTGGAAGAGGCCCGGCGCGTCGGCGCGTTCGAACCCGACGAGGAGGGCGTTGTCGGGCGCGCGCTTGCCGACCACGACGTAGCGCTCGTGGTCCATGTTGGACGGGACACCGATGCCCTTGCGCTGGCCAAGGGTGAAATGGTGGAGGCCTCCGTGGCGGCCGATTTCACGACCGTCCAGGGCCCTCACGATCGGCCCCGGCCTTTCAGGGACGTAGGCCCTGAGGAAGTCGCCCATCCGCACCTTTCCGATGAAGCAGATGCCCTGGCTGTCCCTCTTGTCGGCGGTGGCGAGCCCGGCTTCCCTCGCGATGCGCCTGAGCGCGGGCTTCTCGAGGTCGCCGACCGGGAAGCGGGCGTCCCGGAGCTGCTCCTGGCCCAGGAGCGCGAGGAAGTATGTCTGGTCCTTGTTCGGGTCCGCGCCCTCTGTGAGCCCGAAAATGCCTTCGGCGGTCTCGATCCGCCGGGCGTAGTGCCCGGTCGCGACCGCCGTGTAGCCGTGAGCCATCGCCCACGACCGGAATACCCCGAACTTGATCTCGCGGTTGCACATCGTGTCCGGGTTTGGCGTCAGGCCCTGCTCATAGCCCTCGAGCAGGTACCGGACGACCTTCTCGCGGTAGTCCCGCATGAGGTTGACGACCTCGAAGGGGATGCCGACCTGGTCCGCGACCCGGCTGGCGTCCTCGATATCCCGCACCCAGGGGCAGTCGCCGATGACACCGTCCTCATTGATCCAGTTCTTCATGTAAGCGCCGCTCACGTCGTGCCCCTGCCGCTTGAGGAGGAGCGCGGCGACCGAGCTGTCGACGCCCCCGGACATGGCCACTAGGATTCGCTCTCGTTTCGGCATGCCGGCCCAACGACGAGCGGGCGCGCGCGACCTGTCAACAACGGGGTACGGAAGGCGGCGCCCTCCGGTCGGCGGCCGCGTCGCCGCTGCGGAATCAGACGACGGGACTCCCCTTGCGGACGTCCTCGGACCTCGCGGGGGCGGGCTCGGGCCCCTCGGCCGCCCCGAGGTCCTCGGCTGAGGGACTGCCCTCCGGGAAGGGGTACTCCTTGATGAAGTTCGAGTACTCGAGCAGTTCGTAGCTGCCGTCCCAGTGCTCGACGATGGCCGTCAGCGACTCGATCCAGTCGCCGGAATTGAGATAGTGGATGTCGCCCAGCATCTTGTCGGCTGGAGTGTGGATGTGCCCGCACATGACGCCGGAGCAGCCGCGCGCCCGCGCCAGCTCCGCGATGTGCTCCTCAAAGTTGGACACGTGGCTGACCGCCGACTTGACGCGCGCCTTGATCGCCCGGCTGAGGGACCAGTACTCGAGGCCGCGCCACGAGCGCCAGACATTGTAGGCGCGGTTGATGGCGAGGAGCGCCTGGTACCCCCAGTCCCCGAGATGCGCCAGGAACACGAAGTTTTTCGTCACGGTGTCGAAGACGTCCCCGTGGAGCACGAGATAGCGGCCCTTGACCCCCTCGTGGAGGTATTCGTCCACGACGCGCAGGTTCTCAAACTCGAGGGGAAGGAACTTGGCGAGGAAGTCGTCATGGTTGCCCCGCAGGTAGACGATCTGGGTGTCCCGCTTCTCCAGCATCTTGAGGACGATCCGGATGAAATGGGTGTGCGCCTTGGTCCACTGGCCGTTGCGCTTCAGCTGCCAGCCGTCGATGATGTCCCCGTTCAGGATCAGCTTCTCGCACCGCACGTGCCGCAGGAAGTGGTTCACCTCGGCCACCTTGGAGTCGACCGTCCCGAGGTGGATGTCCGAGAGGACAACGGTGCGGGCGCGGAATTTTTTCACGGCAGCTGGAGGGCGAACGTGTTGGCCGGGCGCTCCTCGGACCTTGAGACGGCGGCGCAGTCGGAGGGGACGATGAGCCTCAGGCTGCGGGGCTTGACGATCACCTCGACGCACGCGGCCGCCATGTGGGTCTCGCCGTCAGTGTGGATGATGCCCGCGGCGGTCCTCTCGATCAGGAAGCGGGCGCCCCTCATCCGCCGCACCCCCCTGCTGCGGTCGATCGACCCCAGGAACAGCCTCGCGCCGAGGAAGCATGCCGAGAGGATCCCGACGGGCCGCACCGCCACCAGGTCCAGGACGCCGTCGTCCACGCGGGCGTGCGGAGCAATCCTCGCGTTGTTGCCGTACTGGTCGGAATTGGCGACGGCAATGAGCAGAGTGTCGAGGGTCTCGCGGTGGCCGCCCACGGAGACCTGGCAGCGCTCGGTCGCGCGCCCGAAGAACGCCGCGAGGGCCGTGCGGGTATAGGCCGGCAGTCCCCGTCGGGTGAGGAGGTTGAAGCGCCGCGCGACATCGGCGTCCAGGCCCAGGCCCATCGCGTTCACGAAGACGAGGCCGTTGACGGTCCCGGTGTCGATCTCGGCGACCCGTCCCGAGGTCCCGGCCGCGAGCTCGAGAGCGTCCGGGATGGCCCTCGGCAGGCCGAGGTGGAGGGCGAGGCCGTTGCCGGAGCCGCAGGGAACGAGGCCCATGGCCGCGGGCGTGTGGATGAGCGCCTGGGCGACCTCGTTCACGGTGCCATCGCCTCCGACGGCGACAATCCTCAGGCATCCCGCCGCGACGGCGTCCCGGGCCAGCTCCGTCGCATGACCCGGGCCCTCCGTGCACACGAGGTCGGCGTCCAGCGACCTCGCGGACATGAAGCTGCGCAGCATGGGCAGTATCGGCGCGTTCCGCCGGGGCCGCCCTGACCTTGGGTTGAATACGAATCGAAGTTTCATCGAACGGCCTCGGAAAGCCCCGCGTTTGACTCGCCGGCGGCCCGGTTCACGTGTGCAAGGACGTGCGCCGCGATCGTTCGCGCGGCGTCCGGCCGGGCCATCGGCTCCAGGGCCGCACGCCACGACTCCCAGCCGATCCCCCTGTCCGCGAACGCGGCGCGGAGGGTCGCGATGACGGTCTCGGGGCTGGTCGCGAGGGCTCCCGCGCCGTGGCGCAGCAGGAGCTCGCAGTTTCCCTCCTCCTGCCCGGGCACCACCTGGTTCACGACCATCGGGCACCGGGCGGCGACCGCCTCCTGGGTCGTGGCACCGCCCGCCTTGCTGACGACGACGTGGTGGGTCATGAGGAGCTCCGGTATCCGGTCGGTCCATCCGAGGATGTCCGCCCTGCGGCCCCTATTCGCCGCCGCGGACAGGAGCGTCCTGCGCAGGGACTCGTCGCGGCCCACCGTGCACGTGACCTCCCAGGCATCCTCGGCCAGGAGGAGACGGGCCGTGGCCTCGGCGTTCTGGGTGCCGGAGTTGATGATGTAGAGGACGCGGGGGGCGGCGCCGCCGGCTAGGCTGGGACGGCCCACGATCCCCTCGTTCTTTCTGAAGTAGGGCGTGACCGGGAAGCCGGACACGTGGAGTCTGGCCGCATCGACCCCGGCCGCGCGCATCACCTCGGCGGAATCCTCGTTCGGCACGAACCAGCCGTCGCAGCCCGGGCGCCACCAGACCGAATTGATGCTGATGGAATCAGTCACGATATTGAAGTGAGGGATATTGACGCGGCCCTCCCGGGCAAGCTTCTGCAGGAGGGCGGCGTAGGCGGGAAAGGTGCTGCAGATGGCGACCGGCCCCTCGCGCAGGATGACTGACTCGAGCATCCTTGACTGGGCCCTGAGCATGCCGATGCCGCGGTCCATGAATCCGGGCCGGTCCATCCACGCGTACACGTGCCTCCAGAGGCGCGGCGTCCCGTTGATCGCGGCCAGATAAGCCCGGCGGACGAAGGAATTGAGCCTGGGGCAGGACAGGGCAAAGATGTCGACCACGACCGCGGTGCCCGGGGCGTCCTCGTTGAATGCGGTGGCGAGCGCGTGCGCCGCGGCGTTGTGGCCCTCGCCGTAGGCCGCGGTCATGATGAGGACGCGGGGCCGCATCTTCACGCAAGGGCCGGAGCGGGGCCGGCGCGGGAGCGGGCGACGCCCGCGACTTCCTCCAGATCGGCCTCGAACTGGGCGATAACGGTCTCCCATGACTGGGCTTCCACCGCCGCCCTGGCGCCGGCGCGCAGCCGGGCCCGCAGCGGGGCGTCGGTCGCAAGCCTGACGGCCGCGGCGATGAGGGCGTCGGCGTCGCCGAGGGGCGCCGCCAGCCCGCTTGATCCGTCCGTCAGGTGGATCTTCGCCGCCGCATAGTCGAATGCCGCCGCGGCAAGCCCGCTCGCCATGGCCTCCGTCAGCACATTGCCGAAGGTCTCGGTCTGGCTCGCATGCACGTAGATGTCCGCCGAAGCATAGTACCGGCCGATCTCGTCGCGGGAGAAGAAGCCCGCGAAGATGCAGTCGGGATGGGCCCGCATCAGCGCACGCCTGAGCGGGCCCTCGCCGGCGAGCACGAAGCGGCATGCGGGATTGGCCTTTCTCATGGCCGCGAAGGCGCGCATCAGCAGCGGATAGTTCTTCTCGGCGGCCATCCGCCCCACGTGGATCACAACGGGGTCGGTGGGGCCGACGCCCCATTCGTTGCGGAGCGCCTGGGAGCGGCGCTCCGGCATGAACTGGCGGGTGTCCACGCCCCGTGAAAGGACGGCGAGGTTCCTGAAACCCTGCGCGGAGAGCTCGGCGCAGAGTTCGGCGGTTGGGACGAAGGTCCTCTGGGTCAGGTTGTGCACGTACCGCAGCCACGCGAGGGCGGCATTGCGAAAGGGCGATATGCGGTAGTGGTGCGCGTAGGCGTGGAAGTTCGTGTGAAAGCTTGAGGTGACCGGGACGCCGAGCGCCCGGGCGGCCTTGATGGCCGAAAGCCCCAGTGGACCCTCGGTCGCCACGTGAACGAGGTCCGGCCGTTCGGCGGACCACGCGCGCCTCAGCCTTCCGCCGGCCGGCAGGCCCATCCGAAGGAGGGGGTATCCCGGTATTGGGACGCCCGTCATTGGCACCTGCCGGTAGTCGTCGCTGGCCCTGGATTCCGGCAGATCGGGCCGCCAGGGCCGGTAAACCGCAACTGAATGTCCACGCCGGCCGAGCTCGCTCGCGATGACGCCGAACGTCATGGCCACGCCGTTGATTTCGGGCGGGAATGTTTCGGTTACAATCGCGAGTTTCACGGAATGCGTGGTTTACGCATTCCAATGTGCACCGCGAACGTGCCAATCAGGTGTCGGTGAGGTTACGACTTCGGCAATTCGCCCGGGGACGGGCTGGGCTCGGTCGGGACCGGCGGGGGCGCTGGAGAGTCGGTCGGGGGCGCCGGGGGCGCCGCCGGCGGCAGCAGCGGGGCGGCCAGCCTTGTCCTGCCGGCACCCTTAGCCTCGTAGAGGCGGATCACGTGGCGGCGCTGGTCCAGGCTTATGATCTCCGCGTATCGGCCCCAGCTCAGGAGCGTGCGGAACAGCGGCCGCGGCTTCTCATGGGGCAGCGCGGCCTGGAGCTCCCGGATCAGTTCCTCGCTCGGCAGGCACTGGTTCTCCTGGACCCTGATGAGGCGCACGAGGAGCTCGAAGATCTTCAGCTTCATCAGCTGCTCGCGGACAATCCGCTTCTGGTCCACGGTCGACGCGTTAGTGAGGTCCCTTCCGAGCTGCGTGACCTGCACGTCCTGGCCCGGCGTCTGGACGAACCCGAGGAGCTCGGCCGCCTTCACGATGCGCACGACGGCGCCGAACTCCTTGCCGAACTTCTCCGCGAGGTCGAACAGGTCCTGGGGCTCGTCGCCGATCAGCGACATGAGCCCAAGCACCTCGGCCGCGTTGACGTAGGGAAGCGACACCGGCGCGATGCGCCTGCGGTTGTCCGGGGTCGTCGTGGTGACCACCTTGTTCGTGTCCGCCGGGACCGTGTCCGGCATGGTAGTGTGCGTCAGGATCCCGTGGAGCTGCTCCACGATCTTCTTGAACTCGGGGTGGTCCGTGTCCCGGGGGTAGGGGAGAGAGTTCGGCACAATGACGTCGATGCGGCCCGGCCCGGAGGCCATGACGACGATCCGCGTCGCGAAGTAGACGGCCTCGACGATGTTGTGGGTCACCATCACCATCGTGCGCAGCGGGTGGTTGGGATCGGCGAGGAGCCGCCCGATCTCATTCCTGAGCGTCTCCGCAGTCAAAACATCCAGAGCGCTGAACGGCTCGTCCATCGCGAGCACCTCGGGCTCGGCTATCAGCGCCCTGGCGATGCCGACGCGCTGCTTCATGCCGCCCGAGAGCTCACGGGGATAGGCGTATTCGTAGGCCCCCAGGCCCACCGTCTGAAGCACCTTCTCGAGCCTCGCCTGCTGCTCCTCCGCCGGGAGGTGGCCCACCGGAAGGAGCACGTTTCCCCTGACCGTGAGCCAGGGGAAGAGCGCGAAATTCTGAAAGACCATCGAGACTCCCGGCGAGACGCCTATCAGCAGCTTGCCCTTGTAGTACACCTCGCCGCGCGTCGGGGTGATGAGGCCCGCCATGATCCGCTCGAGAGTCGACTTGCCGCAGCCCGAGGGCCCCAGGAGGACGACGGTCTCGTGCTCGGATACCGTCAGGTTGATGTCGCTCAGGACGAGGTCGTTCTCGCTCTGGGTGACGAAGTACTCATGACTCACGTGCTTGAGTTCGATCAGAGGCTTGGGGCTGGATGTTTCCATTGCGGCTTAGGGCAGGGGGTCAGGTCATGAACCGGCACCGGTCGTTCGCCAGGTTCTGGAGTCTCTTCCAGAGGACCCGGTTGATGGCCACAACCACGACGGCCATGACGATGACCGCGGCGGTGAGCTTTGAAAAGTTGTTGGCATTGCTCGCGTTGGTTATGTAGGCGCCCAGGCCTGTCGCCTTGTAGGTGGTGCTCCCGATCTGCACGATTTCGGAGACGATGGTCGCGTTCCAGGCGCCCCCGGCGGCGGTGATCCAGCCGGTCACGAGGCCGGGAAGTATAGCCGGGATGAGGAACTTGCTCCAGCGGGTCCAGCCGGAAAGCCGCAGGATCGCGGCGCAGCTGATGATGTCGTTCGGGATGGCCGCGGCGGAGGCCGCCACGTTGAACAGGATGTACCACTGTGTCCCGAATAAAATGAGCAGGACGGCCCCGGTCTGGAGGGTCCCGTGCACGAAAAGGATGACCGCAACCAGCCAAGGGTAGAGCATCGGCGAGGGGAAGGAGGCTGCGAACTGGATGAAGGGCTGCAGCCGGTTAGAGAGCTTGGGGTTGAGCCCGATCCACACCCCAAGCGGCACGGTCCAGATCGTCCCGATCAGGACCGCGGCGAGGACCCGCAGGAAGCTGAAGCCCGTGTCGGCGATGATTTCCTCCCAGTCGCCGAGCTTCACGCTCCTGAGGAGGGCCACGAGCGAGTAGCAGCCCCAGGTGAGGAGGCCGATCAGGGCCCAGACGAAGACCGCGTAGACCGTGCGCCCGACGCGGCTGCGCTCCGGCAGGGGTGCGCCCGGCTCGACCAGCGAGGTGGCGGCGGAGGGCGGGATCGCGGGCCCGAGGATCTTGTTCGCCAGCGCGTTCCAGGCCGTCCCGATCGCCTGGACCGCGAGCGAGCGAGCGAGCCAGAGCTGGATCGGGTTCCTCGGGGCGCGGCTCCCGCCAAAGTCATCCAGCTTGAACTTGCGGGACCAGACGACGAGCGGCCACCAGATCAGCCTGTCGACGACGATGATCACGATCCCCATGGCGATCATCCCGAATATCTTGGCGTGCGTGTCCCCGCTGTCGGTGGCCGCCTGGATGTACGAGCCCAGGCCCGGCACGCGCAGCGACACCCCGTTGATCGGCGGCGGCGCCTCGCACACGCTCAGGAAGAACCAGCCGGCCGCCATCGAGACCATGCTGTTGTAGAGGAGCCCCTGCGCGCCGAACGGCAGCTCAAGGCGCCAGAATCGCTGCCACCAGTTCAGGTTGTAGAGCTTGCCGAGCATCCGGAAGTCGCCGGGCGTCCCGCGCAGCGAGTCATAGTAGCTGAAGACCATGTTCCACACCTGGCCCGTGAAGATCGCCAGGACGCAGGCGAGCTCGAGGCCGGCATTGCTGTGGGGAAACAGGGCGACCAGCGTGAGGGTGAGCCCCGGGAGGAACCCGAGGACCGGGATGCTCTGGAGGATGTCGAGAGCCGGCAGGATGTACCTGTGGGCGCGGGGGTCGTAGAAGGCCCATGAGGCGACGAAGACGGTGAAGACAAACGAGAAGAAATAGGCTATCCAGCCCCTGGCGAACGAGAACAGGGCGTACTTCGGGAGCGCCGACAGCGACAGGTCTATCGGGGCCGTGTCGTTGAGCGGGTGGCGCCACTCGGAGGTGATCTGGGACAAGCCGAAGAAAAGTGCCACGATGCCCCCGAGGACCACCAGGTCCATCCAGAGACTCGGCCTTTCGCGCACTACGGCTGTTGGACGGGCTTCGTTCATTCGCGGGGTTGCAACGCCAACCCTGACCAAGGGGGGGGTGCAAGCCGCAAACGCCTTCGTCGGCAATATTTAACGATTCGAAATAACTGTTGCGCGGGCAGTAGGCGGCTCTCTACGTTCAACCTTTTAGGTAAATGCAAACCCACGGTCCGAAACGGGTCTACACACCACATTCGCTGGAGTACTGGTTCGACATGCTTGCGGATGACTGGTCCGAGACGTTCTCGTCCAGCCAGCTGGACGAGGGCCGGCGGATCTACCGCAACGGGGAGGTGAGGGAGCTCGAGCTCACGGACCGGGACGCGATCATCCACAGGCGGATTGAGAAGAAGGACGAGTACGCGGTCATCGAGTGGAGCGCCGGGGTGCTCTCGGTGCGCTCCTCGACCACCGACCGGGAGATCGCGCATGCCCTTGCGGTGGCGGGGCTTCACGAGATCGAGGAGCTCGTTGCCGACGAGATTTCACCCCTTCCCAACGAGACGGCCGCCGCGGGCGCGCAACTGTCCAACGGGGGGGGCCATGCCGGAAACGGCAAGGGGGCCCCGGTGGAGAACGGGAGCCGGGGGGCACCCGTCCCCCGCCTGAACGGCCCGTCGAGGCCGCTCCTGCTTGTATTCAAGATAAAGTCCTCGGGCCTCGCCTTCCAGGCCTACTGGGTCGAGGCCGACAGGAAGACGCGCCATCCCGCCCTCGGTCCCGAAGCGCACGCGGGCTCGAACGGCCATGTCTCGTCCGGCGAGCGGGCCAAGCTGATCGGCCTGGCGGCCTATGCCCGGAAGGCGCACTTCCAGTACAACCAGGACACGGGGGTCTACCTGATGGAGTCGCTTGTCGAGATCCCGAACTTTCTCAAGGTGACGCTCCCCCTCTGGAAGCGCGTCTTCTCGATCGAGCTGGACGACAAGGCCGCGAACCTCCTGAAGGGGACCCGCAGCATAGAGATTGAGGCCGTGGCCGAGCGCGCGGCCGGCGACGCCGGCCTCAACCTGCGGTGGATCTTCAGGGCGGGGGAGAGGATGCTGACGGACGGCGAGGTCTCGGCGCTCCTGAAGCGCGGGGGCCAGCCCGTCATCCTGCCCAACCTCGGGATCGTCGCCCTTTCCGCCGAGAAATGGGAGTCCTACAGCTCGTGGAGGCGCAACATCGAGGAGACGCAGGAGGGTGGGGCCGCCCTCCTGCAGTACCTCGTCTTCTCCCTCTTCAACGATGCGCGCCTCAAGCTCACGCTTTCCCCTGAGATGGAGGACTGGCGCCAGCGCGTCCTCGCCTCCCCGGCCTCCCCGCCCGAGACCGTCGCGATCCTGCGTCCCTACCAGAGGCGCGGCGTCGAGTGGATGCACCACCTATGCGAGGTCGACTGCCACGGCCTCCTGGCCGACGAGATGGGCCTCGGCAAGACGCTCCAGGTCCTCTCGCTCCTTTCCGCCCGGCCCTCCCCAGACCGCCCGAGCCTGATCGTGTGCCCGGCGAGCGTCGTCCCTGTCTGGCGCGAGGAGATGTCCAAGTTCTTTCCGGACATGGTGGCCGACGTCCTCAAGACGGGCAACGACTTCACGACGCGCAAGGACCCGGTGATCTGGCTCTGCAGCTACACCCAGCTGAGGAAGCACAGGGCCCTCCTGGACAGCGTCGACTTCGGCTACGCGGTCCTCGACGAGGGACAGTTCATCAAGAACCCCGACGCCAAGGTGACCCAGACCTGCTTTGCGATCCGCGCCCGGCACAGGGTGGTCCTCACGGGGACCCCCCTCGAGAACCGCCAGCTCGACCTCTGGAGCATCTTCCGGTTCCTGCTCCCCGGCCTGCTCGGCTCGCGCTCGTCGTTCGAGGGCTCGCTGAACGCCGACCGCGAGGGGACCCTCGCGCGACTGAGGGCGCAGCTGGCGCCCTTCATCCTGAGGAGGACCAAGAAGGAGGTCGCCCAGGAGCTTCCCCCGAAGGTCGAGATGGACCTCATCTGCCCCCTGACGGACGTCCAGCGGGCGGAGTACGCCCGGATCTGCACGGAGGGCCTCGAGCGCCTGGGCGACGACGTCGGGTCGGCGATGCGCGAGAAGTCGTTCGGCTTCCTGGCGCTCCTCACCCGCCTGAGGCAGACCTGCTGCGACCCCGACATGCTCCCCTGGCTCAAGGCGCCGCTCTCGGACTCGGGCAAGATCAACCTCCTGGTCGAGAAGCTGGCGGAGATCGTCGGCAGCGGCCACAAGGTCGTCATATTCTCGCAGTTCGTGATGCTGCTTGACCGGGTGCGCGCGGCGCTGATCCAGAACTTCCCGGACCTCCCGCGCTACGAGCTGACGGGAATGACCCTGGACCGCCTGAAGCCCGTCCAGGCCTTTCAGGGGGCGCCCGGGGCGGCCGCCATGCTCGTGTCGCTCAAGGCGGCCGGCACGGGCATCACCCTCCACGCGGCGGACTACGTCTTCCTCCTGGACCCCTGGTGGAACCCCGCGGTCGAGGCCCAGGCCGTGGACCGCGTCCACAGAATAGGCCAGACGAACACCGTGTTCGTCTACCGCATGGTGACCGCCGGCACGGTCGAGGAGCGGATCCAGGCCCTCAAGGCCTCGAAGAAGGACCTCTTCGACAAGCTGGTCGGCGGACTCGGCGGCGACTTTGACCTGAGCCAGCACTTCTCATCGATGAAGAGCCTTGTCCAGCTTACGCTCTCTCCCGAGCAGGAGGTGCCGGAGCGCTGGTCGGACGGCACGGAGCCCAATGTCGTCAACGGCGCGTCGCAGGCGCCGGTCCTCCCGGCGTAGGACGCGCAGGAGCGCGCAGGGGAGGGCGAGCATGCAGGACGCCGCGAGCGGCGCGGGCAGCCTCGCGCGCCCGATGAGGACCGAGCCCAGGGTGAAACCCGCCGCTACGGACGCGGCGCGGATCGCCCCTTTCTTCACCGTTCTGTTCACGCCCGGGCCTTCGCAGACCGGCGCCCTCTCGGGGACTCCGAAGGCGGATCGGCCGCCGGCGCCTCGGGAGCGGGCTCCTCGCCCGGGCGCTTTATCCTGAGGAACTGGACGTTCTCGGCCACGACCTTCATGCGGGACCGCTTGGCGCCGCTCTGTTTGTCCTTCCACTGGTCGACGTCCATCCTCCCCTCGACCAGCACCATCGAGCCCTGGGTGAGGAAGTGGGCGCACGCCTCCCCGGCCGGGCCCCACACCTCGATGTCGTTGATGAAGGTGGTGTGGCTTCTCTTCTCGCCGCTCTCGTCACGCGAGTCCCGGTTGATGGCGACATTGAGGAGGCAGAGGGCCTGCTTGTCCCCGTTCGCCTGAAAGCGCAGCTCGGGCGCCTTCGTCAGGTTTCCGACAAATGAGTACCGGTTGAGGTAGGGCATGCGCCAACGGTTCTGCCAGCCATATTAGACATGTCAAAAATAAAAGATGGTGCGTTAATTCTCGACGTCGCCCGGGACGGGCGCGGGGGGCGCAGCCCTTGCCTGCGCCGGCCGGGACGACTCCAACTCCCTCACCCGGGCCTCGGCCGCCGCCACCAGGCTGGCCAGCCTGACCGACTCGGCCTGGACGTCCCGCGCCTGCTCCGAGAGCTCCCGGCTGCGGCGCATGACCGACTCGAGGGCGTTGTCCATCCTGGCTGCGCTCTCCCGGTTCGCCGCGACCTCGGCCGCGAGTTCCTGCGGGAGAAGGCCGGGCTGGTAGCCCAGCTCGCCCCGCGCGATCTCGCCGGCGACGATCCGCAGGGAGGACGGCGCCGGCTCGACGGACTCGGGGTCGGTCTCCCGGACGAGAGCCAGGTGGCCGTCGAGGAGCATGAGCCTGTAGCTCGCAGGCAGCATGATCCTGTCGGGCAGGCGGACCGCCGGGCTCCCGTCGGCGGGCGCCGGCGCCAGGGAGCCGATGGCGGCGGCCGGGGCGCGCGGCGCCCCGACGGGCGTCGCCCCGGCGCCCTCCTGGGGCCGGTTGGGCGACGCGCACCCGCTCAGCAGGAGGAGGCAAGCGACCCAGGCTGTCAGCGGGGACTTCATCTGGGGGTCCGTGGACGGCCTGGCAGCCGGAGGCCGACCCCGGCCGCCCGGGGGTCGATCGTCTGCTCGACGAACAGGTAGAATTCCTTGCCCGCCGGCACGCGGACGTAGACGCCCCGCTTCGATATCTCGTCGCGGATCCGGCTCGCCACCTCGTTCATGACCTCGACCGCCCCCGATCCCGCGGAACCCGCCAGCGCGTTCCCGAGCGTGGGGGCGACCTGGGTCGCGCCCAGGACGCCCGAGACCCCCGGCGCGGGCTCCTGGCGCTCGACGACGGCCGCGATCCCCTGGGCCATGCCGCTCACCGCGGCCGCCGCGAAGAGCTTGATCTCCCGGTTGTCGAGCGTCGAGAGGGCGTAGCCGACCAGGCCGTCGGCGCCGTCGTCGATGGCCCACGAGCGCACGCCGCCCGTCGGCCCGACCGCCGTTTCCCTCCGGTCGACGGCGCGGCCCGCGAGGATCAGCTCCCGGCCGTCCTGGCCGTCCGGGCCGCGGGGGAGGACAAGCGTCCATTCGCCGCTGTCGACCAGCCTGCCGACTCCGTCGGCGTCCACCACCGCCTCCGGCTTCGCGTAGCTGAAGACCTCCGTGCCGGCGGGGATGATCACGTCTCCGTTCCAGTCGAGCTCCTGGGTCACGATGCCGACGATCGGCTCGGAGCGCGCGGTCACGCTGTCCAGCGTCTCGACCAGCACGCACTTGACGAGGCGACCGAAGGGCGCGAAAGCGCCCGTGATCGGCTGCGGCCCAGCCTCCCTCGGTTTCTCGCCCTCGGTGGCGGGAGGCGTCTCCATTGCAGGCTCCCGCGCGTCGAAGGGCATCTGGAATATCTCGGGGAGCGTCCTCTTCTCGTCCCTTCGCCTGCTGGCCGGTCCGCCGGGGTTCTCCTGGGCGGCGGGCTCGTCCCTTGCGTCGCCTGAGGCCTCGACGCTCTGGACGGGCTTGGGCCGCACGACTTCGCGCCGGTAGCTCCCGGGGACGGGGGGAGCCTCCCGCTCCGCCTCCGACTGGCTGAGCTCCTCCGGCTGGAGGCGGGTCGGCAACGCGGCCTCGGCCGGCTTCGCCGCCGCGGGTTGGGGCCTGCGCCTGCCGGCCCAGGTCCAGGCTGCGACGGCGAGGGCGACGGCGAGCGCCAGGATGAGCCGAACCCTGAGCGTGCCGGCGTCCCCGCGCGGGGATTCGCCCGTCGTCGAGCTCATCGCGGGTCAAACCCCTCCAGCGGCATGCGCTTCACCGGGCGTGGGTTGGCGGACCCGGCCAGGAGGACGCTGGTCTCAAAGGCGTTGTCCGGCAGGAGCAGGGTCGGCGAGCCATCCGGCGCGCCGGCGAGGACCAGGAACGCCGCCGCGGTCGATCCCGGCTCGAGCTCGCCCCCGAAGTCGACCGTCAGGACGGGATAGGCCCTGTCGCCTGCGCGGATGACCCAGCTGCCCGGGTCGAAGAGGAGGCGCCTTGCCGTCTCGTTCGCGACGCTGACGCACAGGCCGAGCGTGCCGGTCGTCGCGTCCCTAACCGCGAAGCGGTTGCTGATGGTGAAGTCCCCGAAGCTCCTCGGGGCGCCGTCGAGGCTCCTCAGCGAAAGGGCGGGGTTCGCGGCGGCGATCGCCGCCGCCCCGTCCGCGGCAGTGTTCAGCATGAGCCGCAGCGTCCGGATCAGGCCGAGCTCCGACTCCGGGCTCGGCTGGCGAAGGCGCGTCGCCGGCGGCAGCGCCTCCAGGGAGACGCGGGGAAGGGGATCCCCGTCCTTCACCCCGTCCTCGAACGCCACCTTTCGCCAGGCGAGGCCGGGCGGCGCCGGGATGAACTCGATCGGGATGCCCCGGGTCTGGCCGCCGGGGCGTCCGAGGACCACGTGCAGCACGCGGTGCGCGCCCGCCGCGACCGGTGTCACGAAGATCCGCGTGCGGCCCCGCGCCGCCTCGATCACGAAGTCGCCTGCGAACTTTTCGGGATCCGGCGTGAACCCCCGGCCGGCCCAGTCATCAAGGGGCCACGGGAAATCCACCTCGACCGTGTTTTCGGGCTCCGTCGGCACCGTCACCGGCCGGCGCTCCCGCGACTCGTCGGGAAGCGTGACCCTGACGATCGTCGCCGGCGGCGCGGGTTCCGCGCCCAGCCGGGAGGCGGGCGCGGCGAGAAGCGCCAGGACCAGCACCGGGCCCCGGCTCATTGCTCAGCGGCCTCCTTTGACCACTTCACCGTCGACCTGTGCTTCACGACCACGAAGGGATAGCGGCCCTGCTGCATGGCGTCCTCCTGCGGAGCCAGCTCGACCACGAGGTGGAATTCACCCGCCGGCGGCTGGTAGGGCAGGCCCTCGACGGCGCCCGAGCGGACGACGAAGCCCCGGACGCGGTACCTCGGCCGGCTTCCCTCGTCCAGCACGTCTATGCCCTCGACCTCGGGGTGGTCGTAGAGGTTCATCCGCCTGCGCTCAGGCAGCTCGGAGCGGACCTCCTCCTCGAGCGACCGCCAGCTGTCGCCGACGAAGATGCGGCGCGCGACCTCGGGGTAGGAGAGCCCCGACGGGTTGCGGGTGAGGCAGGCCTGGGCGGCCTGCAGCAGTATCTCCCGGAAGAGGGCGCTCCTGGCCTCGGCGGGCCTGACAGGCCCGTAGTGGATCGTGCCGGCGCCGTCCACCGAGTAGGCCCAGATCCCCTCCCGCAGGTTCGCCGTGCCGCGCTCCAGAATCCAGAGGGAGGCCATGGGGGAGACGGCCGCGATGGCCAAGCAGAGGACCTTGATCTGGTGCTCCGCGACCCAGCGGGCGGCAGGGGTGAACGTGGACGCCGCCGGGGTCCCCCTGGGCCCGGCGTTGGCCGGCATTCGCGTGACCTCGGGTTCGGTGTCGGCTGCGCTCATCGGGCGCGCACAAGAGCACGCGTCCCAATGTTAGACAAGTCAAACTTTACGTTTTAATAATGAGCCCCTGGCCTTGGGTGCAGCGGCCTCGGGCGCCGCGCCCCGGCCGGTCTCCACCCAGACCTCAGCCCGCCTGAGCGCGTCGTCGGCGCTTCCGCCCATCTCGACGAGGCCGGACCCGGACCCGTCCCTGGCGACCGCGTTCAGGTAGTAGCGCGTCGACCCCAGCTTCTCCCCGGGGAGGGGGGGAGGGGGCAGCTTCCGGATCGTCCCCAGGTAGCCGACTCCGAGGCGGGCGGAGCATTTTCGCGCGAGGGAGACGAAGAACCTGTCGAATGCTGCCTGGCGTTGGTGGAGGGTCATGCGGGAATTCCCGAAGAGAAAGCGTTTGCTATACGTGTCTAATCAAGCTATCTAGGTTTTCACTCGTTTTCAACCACCCTATAGTTTTATTGATCTCATTAAAACGTCATGAGTGACAAGACCAAAATGTATGAAACGCAGCGCGGGCTTTCCGCGACGCTCGCCGCCGCCAGAGGAATGTCGGAGCCCGATGTCGTGGATTTCCTCCCGTTGCCCGTCTACCCGCTCCTCGGCGTCCAGGTGCACTGCGTCCGGTGGCAGAAGATCGTCCAGGGGATGAAGAGGAAGGGCCTCGTCATCCGGGTGCACCGTGAGAGCGACAGGGGTGGCCTCTTCAAGGCCGCGTCGCGCCTCGACGTGAAGCTCACGAGCCGCCGCTGCTCCGGGACTCCCGGCCAGGGTGCGAGCTGGCTGGTCCGCATCCGCGAGGCCGGCGGCAGGAACGCTGCCGACATCGACGCCGCGGACCCGACGGCCTCCGACCGCGGGCGCTACAGGGCCCTCGGGCTGCTCGTCCTCCAGCGCGGCTCGCTCCCCCTCGAGCGCGAGGACATGGCCGTCGCTCTCCACCGCTCCCTCCGCGAGTTCATCCGCGAGAACATGCTCGCCGCCCGCAGGCAGCGCAACGCGGTCGTCGTCTCCAGGGGCAAGGACGGCGAGTTCGTGGTCTCCGTGGCCCCGAACATCCGCTCCGCGTTCTCGGACAGGGAGAGGAACAAGACTCCCGCCGCTTGACGACCGGACCCCCTTGGTCCAACAAGCGGGGAATGCAGGAGCCGACGACCGAACTGGCACGCCTCGCCGTGCTGCGCGGACTCCGCGGGCACCTGCGCTCGTCCGTGCTCGGGCAGGAGGAGGCGCTCGGCGGCCTCTGCGACGCGCTCCTCGCGGGCGAGCTGGGCCACACGCCGCGCGGCAGGCCGAGGAGCCTGGTCCTCATCCTTGGGCCCACCGGCACCGGCAAGACGAAGGCGGTCACGGCCGCGAGCAGCCACCTCTACGGCACGGAGGCGATCGCCCGGATAAACGCCGCGGAATTTTCCTCGCAGGAGCGCGTGCCGCTCCTCCTCGGGACGGCTTCGGGCGAGTGCGGCCTCCTCGGCGACCGGATTTCCCGCCTGAGGGCGGCCGGCGGGCGCATCCTCCTCCTGGACGAGATCGAGAAGGCCCACCCGAGCGTCTCCGACTACCTTCTCGGGATGGAGGAGGCCTCGGTCACGCTTGCCAACGGGGAGACGCTCGACCTCTCGGACCTGCACATCATCGCCACGTCGAACCTCGGGTCGGCCGGGGTGGTCGAGATGGAGGGCGTCGCGCGCGCCTCCGTCCGGCGGTACGTCGAGCAGGAGGCGTCGGCCCACTTCAGGCCCGAGGTCTTCGCGAGGTTCACCTCGGTGCTGGTGTTCGGCCACCTTGACCGGGAGGTCCAGTTCCGGATATGCCGGCAGATGCTGGAGCTGGAGGTGGCGCACCAGTCCGGCGTCCTCTCGCGGGCGTTCGGCCACCCGCACCGGGTCAGCGCGGGCGCCGATGTCTGCAGGCGGCTCGTCAGCGAGGGATGGCACCGGAGGCTCGGCGCCCGCCCGATGAGAAACGTGGTCGAGCGCCGCGTGCGGGGCGCCCTGGTGGGCGCGCGGCTGCGGGGAGCGCTGGGACGCGGCGTCCCGGAGTCGGTGCTCGTCGCCGACGCCGCCGAGGGCGTGCGCGCCTGCGTGGCGCGCACCGCCATCAGTCTTTGACCTCGGCCCGCTTCTCGGCGCCCGCCATGAAGTAGGCTTGCGCGGAGAAGGAGCGCTCGTCCGCCGCGCGGGGCGCAGGCCGGTAGGCCCCGCTCGAGTCGAGGACGTGGGCGTTGTCATTGTCCCTCAGCTCAATCGGGAAGAGCTCGCTCGTGATCCAGTGCCTGAGGACGGCGTCCCTGATCGGAAAGAGCACCTCGACCCTGCGGAAGAAGTTGCGCGGCATCCAGTCGGCGCTGCCGGCCAGGATCAGCGGCTCGCCGCCGGCGTTCTCGAAGTAGAAGCAGCGGGCGTGCTCCAGGAACCTGCCGACGACGCTCCTGACCGTGATGTTCTCGCTCAGCCCCTTGACCCCGGGGACGAGGCAGCAGACGCCGCGGACGATGAGGTCTATCGTGACGCCGGCCTGGGAGGCCTTGTAGAGGGCGTCGATCGTCGCCTTGTCGACCAGGGCGTTCATCTTGCAGAGGATGCGCGCAGCCCTTCCGGCCCTGGCATTGGCGGCCTCGCGGTCGATCAGCTCGCCGATCCGCCGATGCAGGTTGAAGGGGGCGACCACGATGTTGCGGAAGCGCTGCGTCCTGCCGAAGCCGGTCAGCGTGTTGAAGAGCTGCGCGACGTCGCTCGTGATGTCCTTCCTCGACGTGAAATAGCTCAGGTCGGTGTAGAGCTTCGCCGTCCTCGGGTTGTAGTTGCCGGTCCCGAGGTGGGCGTAGTTCTTCATCGAGCGGCCCTCGCTCCGGACGACGAGGCACAGCTTGCAGTGGGTCTTGTGGCCCACCAGGCCGTAGACGACGTGGACGCCGGCCTCCTCGAGCTGCTTCGCCCACTGGATGTTGTTGGCCTCGTCGAAGCGCGCCTTCAGCTCGACGAGCGCCGTCACCTGCTTGTCGTTGCGCGAGGCCTCGATCAGCGCGCGGACGATCGGGGAGTCGCCGCTCGTTCGGTAGAGGGTCTGCTTGATCGCGATCACCTGCGGGTCGCGGGCCGCCTGCTCGACGAAGTCGACCACGGGCGTGAACGCGTCATAGGGGTGGTGGAGCATGACGTCCTGCTCGCGCATGACCTCGAAGATCCGCGAGGGGTCCTTGAGGGGCGACACGTTCACCGGCGTGAAGGGGGGATACTTGAGGTCCGGCCGGTCGATGTCGGCCAGACTCTGCAGCCTGAGGAGATTGATCGGCCCGTTCAGCTGGTAGACGTAATCGTGCGACAGGCTCAGGTGCTGGCAGACCGTGTTGAAGATGTCCTCGTCCAGGCCCTTCTCGATCTCCAGGCGCACCGCGGCCCCGCGCCTGAGGTTGCGCAGCTCCTCCTCGATCCTCTTGAGCAGGTTCTCGGCCTCCTCCTCGTCGATGTAGAGGTCGCTGTTGCGGGTCACCCGGAACGCGTGGGCGCTCTTCAGCTCATAGCCCGGGAAGAGCTCGCCCGCGCAGAGCTTGATGATGTCGGAGAGGAAGATGGTGCGCTGGGGACCGGGCCTTGTGGGGGCGATCGTGACGAGCCGCGGGAGGATCCGGGGAACCGGCAGGATGGCGACATGCCGGGCCTTCCCGCTCTCGTGCTCCGCGTCGGGGCTCTCCAGGGAGACGACCACGTTCAGGGTCTTGTTTCCGAGCTGGGGAAAGGGATGGGACTGGTCCAGGGCGAGCGGCGTCAGGACCGGGTACACCTGGTCCTTGAAGTAGGTCCGCACCCAGTTGAGCTCGGACTTGGTGAGGTCGTGGGGGGGCCTGAAGAGGATCCCCTCCCGGGCCAGCGCGGGGACCAGCTGGTGGTGCCAGCAGTGGTACTGGTCCTCAACCAGCGAGGCCACGACCGAGTGGATCCGGCGCAGCTGCTCGACGGGCGTGAGCCCGTCGGAGCCGAACTCCATCAGGCCCGAGTCCACCTGCTGCATGAGGCCGGCGACCCGGATCTCGAAGAACTCGTCCAGGTTCGAGCTCACGATGGCGAGGAAGCGCACCCGCTCGAGCAGCGGGTGCCGGTCGCTCTGCGACTGCTCGAGGACCCTGCGGTTGAAAGCGAGCCAGCTCAGCTCGCGGTTGAAATAGGCGACCTTCTCGGACTCTTGGGGGCGGGACTTTTTCTTATGGGGAGCCATTTCGGCGCAAGGGACTCAAATTGGGCAAACCGCAGATGATCCATTGTTCTCGCCCCTTGAACGAGAATTTATTCAGGCCCTAACCCTTTTGTAACAAAGGGGTCCGCCTTTCGGGTCAGCGCATCCAGAGCGTCTTGACGTTGACGAATTCCCGGATTCCGAAGGAGCCGAGCTCGCGGCCGTGGCCGCTCAGCTTCACGCCGCCAAAGGGGAGCGCGGGATCGGAGCGCACGAAGTCGTTCGAGAAGACGCACCCGGCCTGGAGCCGTCCGGAGACCCTCTCCGCGGCCCTCCTGCTGCGGGTGAACACGGCCGCCCCGAGCCCGAATTCCGAGTCGTTGGCGACCCGGACGGCCTCCTCCTCGTCCCGGACGGGTATGATCGAGGCGACCGGGCCGAACAGCTCCTCACTGTACGCCGGCATGCCCTTCCGGACGTCGGAGATCACAGTGGGGGCGTAGAAGAACCCGGGACCGGGAAGCGGGGCGCCGCCGACAACCAGCCGGGCCCCGGCCCGGAGGCTCGAACGGACCTGGCCGTGCAGCTTCCGGCGCAGGTCCTCCCTGGCGAGGGGCCCGACCTTGCTCTCCGGATCAAGGGGGTCGCCCACCATGCGCGCCACCATGCGCGCCGTGAAGGCGTCCTCGAAGGCCCCGAGAACACTCCTGACGACGATGAAGCGCTTGGCGCAGATGCAGCTCTGGCCGGAGTTCATGAGCCTCGACGCCGCGCAGGTCTCGGCGGCCTTCTCGATGTCGGCGTCGGCGAGGATGAGGTAGGGGTCGCTTCCCCCGAGTTCGAAGACCCCCTTCTTCATGGCGGCCCCGGCCTGCGCCGCCACGATCCTGCCGGCGGCGGTGCTTCCCGTCAGCGTGACCGCGCTGACCCGCGGGTCGGCCAGGAGCGCGCCAATCCAGTTGGTCGGGATGACGAGCGTCCGGAACACCCCCCTGGGGAGGCCCGCCTCGGCGAACACGGCCTCGATCGCCTTGGCGCAACCGGTCACGTTGGCCGCGTGCTTGAGGAGCAGCGTGTTGCCCGCCATGAGCGCGGGGACGGCGGCCCTGAACGCCTGCCAGTAGGGGAAATTCCAGGGCATGATGGCGAGGATGGTCCCGAGGGGCTCAAAGGTGACCCTCGCGCCGCGGCCGGCTCCGGGCGGGCGCTCGTCCTTGAGGAAGGCCCCCCCATGCCGGGCGTAGTAAAGGCAGACGAGGCGGCATTTCTCAACCTCGGCCCGTGACTCGGCCAGGGGCTTTCCCATCTCGCGCGTCGCGAGCCTGGCAAGCTGCGGCAGGCGCCTCTTCAGGACGGCCGCCACCGCGCGGAGCGCGGCCGAGCGCCGCCCGGGCGGGAGGTCGCGCCACCGCCGGGACGCCGCGGCCGAGCCGGCAACCGCCGACTCGAGCTCGCTCCGGCCCAGGTGCCGGTGCGAGCGGATCCGCCTGCCGGTCGCGGGGTTAATCGTCGTGAAGGCCATCTACGGGGCCGTTGGACAACCGCCGGGCGATCAGGTGCGGTCCGGGAAGGGCGGCGGCGGGGGTGCCGATTGCCCCTTCGCCTTGAGCTCGGCCAAGATCTCCTCGATCCCGCGGTCGAGCTGCTGGTCGACACCCGAGAATTCCTTGGCGGGGTCATTCTCGACGACGATGTCCGGGTCGACCCCGTGGCCCTCGATCACCCACGACTTGCCGTCCCTGCCGTACGGCGCGAACTCCGGCTTGTTGAGGAACCCGCCGTCGACGATCGGAAGGGTGCCCCTGATCCCGACGACGCCGCCCCAGCTGCGCTTGCCGATCAGCTTGCCGAGCCCGTCGCTCTTGAACCTGTAGGGGAAGATGTCGCCGTCCGAGGCCGAGAACTCGTCCATCAGGACCACCTTTGGCCCGAGCTGCATGTCCCCCGGGTTCGTGACCGGGGACGCATTGCGCGCCTTCTCGAACATGACGAGCTCCCGCGAGAGGCGCTCGATGATCATCGGGGACACGAAGCCGCCCCCGTTACCTCGATCGTCGATGATGAGGGCCTTCTTGTGAAGCTGCGGGTAGAAGTGCTTCGCGAACTCGTCCAGCCCCTCGAAACCCATGTCGGGAATGTGGATATAGCCGACCTGGCCGCCGGTCTTCTGCGACACGTAGTCGGTGTTGTGCTTCACCCAGGTCTCGTAGTAGAGGGGGGCCTCGTCGGCTGTCGGGACGACCGTCACGCTCCGGGCACCCTCGTCGACGGGCTTCGAGTTCACCCTGAGGACGACCTGCTTGCCGGCCTTGCCGACCAGCGCCGAGTAGATGTTCGCGAGATCGCGCACGGGCGCGCCGTCCACGGCGAGGATGTAGTCGCCCTCGCTGACGTTGACCCCGATCTCGGTCAGGGGGGAACGCTCGCTCTCGACCCAGTTCTCGCCGCGGATAATCCTGTCAACCCGGTAGGCGCGGCTCTGGGGGTCGCGCGACAGCTCGGCCCCGAGGAGCCCGGTCGGGACCCGGGGAGCCTTCGGCTCGTCGCCGCCCCCCACGTAGGTGTGCCCGCTGTGGATCTCCCCGATCAGCTCGCCGATCAGGTAGGTGAGGTCGTAGCGGGTCTGCGCGTAAGGCACCAGGGCGCCGTACTTGGCCCGCATCGCGGGCCAGTCGGCGCCGTTCATGGTCGGCGAGAAGAAGTAGTCGCGCATCTGGCGCCAGCACTCGTCGTAGATCTGCGCCCACTCGGCGTGCCGGTCGAGCGTCATCTCGAGCCCGTCGAAGGAGAGCTTGTCCTTCGTGTCGATCTTGGCGGTGGGCAGGTCGATGATCGCGAAGTCCTTCTCGACCGCGACCAGCATCTTCTTACCGTCGGCCGTGATGTCGTAGCCCATCACGTTTCCAAGCTCGGTCTCCTTCCTGTCCTTCAGGTTGTAAACGACCAGCGCCTTCGCCTGCGGGGGGCCGGCGCCGTCGCCGCCGTCGGAATCGTCGCGCAGGTAGTAGACCTTGTCGCCGACCGAGTGGATCTCGCTGTAGTCGCCCGGCTTGATGGGAAGGGCGACGATCCGGTCCCGCAGGCCGTCCTCGTCCACCTTGACGACCACCGCCTTCGGCGCGGCGTCCTTCTTCGGGTCCTTGGCGTCGGCGGGCTTGTCGTCCGGCTTGGGGGCCGCGACATCCACCTCGTCGCTCCTCGGCTTGAAGGGCGAATCGGTGTCCTTCGCGAGCGCGATCAGGTAGACCCGCTCGAGCTTCTTGTAGACGTGCTCAAGCTCGATGTCGCTCAGGGTCGGCTTGAAGTCGCGCCCCGAGGAAAGCAGGAGGAACTTGCCATCGTCGCTGAAGGCCGCGGCGTCCGAGGCGTACCAGCCGTCCGTCGCCTCGAGCGTCCTGGCTCCGTCGAGCGTGTAGAGCCACACCTTTGACAGCGAGTCGTCCTCGAGGCGCGTCCAGGCGACCCACTTGCTGTCGGGCGACCAATTGTACTCCCGGATCTCGAAGGCCGTCGCCGTGTCGACGACGGTCACCGCCTTCGTGTCAACCGCCACGATCCGCAGGCGCTGCATCCGGTCGGCCCAGAGGAGTTTCTTGCTGTCGGGCGACCATTTGGGGTCGTAATAGTAGGTGTCCGCGCCCTGTGTCAGCCTCACGGGGTCGCCGGTCCCGTCCTGGGGCCGCACGTAGATCTCGTTCTCGCCGGACTCGTCGGAGACGTAGGCGATCGACTTCCCGTCGGGGGACCACGACGCGTCGCGCTCGTGGACGCCGGACCTGCGGGTCAGGTTGCGGATGGACCCATCCTTCGCCGGGACGGTGAAGGTGTCCCCGCGCGCGTTGACGACGGCCCTTTTTCCGTCCGGCGAGGGGGCGGCGCTTTCGACGTGGTCCGCCACGTTGACGACGGCCGTCCTGGCCGTGACGAAGTCGTCCTTGACCACTATCGGCAGGCGCCTCGTCGCGTTCGTGCCCGTGTCGAACGACCAGACGTAGCCAGCCTGCTCGAAGACGATGACCCCGCCGCCAATCGACGGGAACTTGATGTCGTAGTCCTTGAAATGGGTGAGCTGCGCCGTCGCCTTTGTCCCCAGGTCGTAGCTGTAGAGGTTCAGCCTCTTCACGCCGTCGGCCAGGCGGTCGGAGAGGAAGTAGATGCGGTTGTTCGGCGCCCACATCGGGATGATGTCCTGTGCGGGGTTGTTGGTGATGTCCTCCAGGCCGCCAGTCTTGAAGTCAAAGATCCAGATGTCGTCGGCCATGCCGCCGCGGTAGTCCTTCCACGTGCGGAACTCCCGGAAGACGCGGTTGTAGGCCATCTTCGAGTCGTCGGGTGAGAACGACATGAAGCCGCCCCGCGGCACGGGCAGCTGCTTCGGCAGGTCGGCGTCCATCCCCACCGAGTAGAGCTGGCCGTTGAACGCGTTGAAGGACCGCATCCTCGAGCGGAAGAGGACCTCCGGCGTGGTATTCTTCCAGGCCATCACGATGTTGTTCGGCCCCATCCGGTCGCCGAGGTCGTCCCTGGAAAGCGTCGCCGTGTAGGTGAGCCTCTTCGGCGTGCCGCCGTCGGCCGGCATGACGTATACCTCCGTGTTCCCGTCGTACTGGGCCGTGAAGGCGAGCTGGGTTCCGTCGGCCGAGAACCTCGGGAAGACGGCGTAGCCGGGCCCGTTCGTCAGCCTGCGCGCGAGGCCGCCGTCGATGCCGACCGTGTAGAGCTGGTCAGCGTAGGAAAAGACGACCTGCTTCCCATTGGTCGCCGGGAAGCGCAGGAGCCGCGTCTCGTCCGGCGGGGGCGCCGTCTGCGAGAGGAGCGGGGTGGCGAGGAGGGCGACGGCCGCGAGCGGCAGGATTAGTTTTAGCATGGGGGATGGGTGGGCTTCCTGTTTTTCGCCAACTTTGCCCGGGGGACGGCCGCCCCAAAAGACAATAAGGGTCCGGCGGCCGAAACCGGGGGATGAGGGGTCGCGGAGCGGGTTGGCGGGGCCCGGTCAGACGGACTCCAGTATCTTGTAGAGGCGCTTCACCATGGCCGAGGCGTCGTCCAGGAGGCCGGCGGAGATGAGGGCGTTGTCGAGGATCTGCTCGGCCACGAGCCTCGCCTTTTCGGGGGCCGATGCCTGGAGCTCCGCCAGCCGCTTGATGACGGCGTGGTGGGGGTTGATCTCGAGGTTGACCCGGAGCGGCGACTGGGAGCCGTCCTTGTTCATGGCCTTCATGAGGCGCCGCATGTGGGGCGACCCGAACTTGTCGGCGTTGAGCGCGAGGGCGGGGGAGTCCACCAGCCGGTCGCTGGCGCGGACGTCGGCGACCCGCTCCCCGAGCGAGTCCTTGAGCCAGCCGACCAGCGACTTTGTCTCGGCCTCGCCGAGGGAGCCCTCCGCCTTGGGCTGCTCCGAGAGCTTCACGTCGGCATGGTCGGCGGCCGTGAGCTTCTTCCCGTCGAACTCCCGGACATTGTTCATCACGTACTCGTCGACGGTCTCGTAGCAGAACAGGACCTCGAGGTTGCGCGCCCTGAAACCCTCAAGGTACGGGCCGGCCTCGATCGCCTCGCGGCTGGGGCCCACCAGGTAATAGATCTCCTTCTGCTCCGCCCCCATGCGGGAGACGTAGTCGGCGAACGAGGTCGCCTTCCCCTTCTCGGTGAGCGACGACTCGAAGCGGAGCAGCTTCGTGAGCGGGTCCTTGTGGGTGTAGTCCAGCGCGGCCCCCTCCTTCAGGAACACGCCGAACTCCCGGTAGAACTCCGCGTACGAGTCCGGCCGGTCCCTGAGCTCCTCCTCGAGGAACTTGAGGAACCGCTTGGTGATGACCCGGTTCAGCTTCTCGACGAGCGAGCGGTCCTGCATCGTCTCGCGCGAGATGTTGAGCGGCAGGTCCTCGCTGTCGACGACGCCCTTCAGGAAGCGCAGCCATTCCGGGAGCAGGTCCTTCGGGTGGGAGTCGATCAGGACCTTGCGGCAGTAGAGGGCCACGGCGGGCTCCAGCCTCGCGAGGCCGATCTTCTCGGTGTTGTCCTTGGGGACGAAGAGGAGCGCGTTGATCGAGATCGGGGCGTCCGCGCTGAAGTGGAGGCGGAGCCGGGGCTTCTCGGAATCGTGGGCCTGGAACTTGTAGAACTCGTCGTACTCCTCCTCCTTGATCTCGCTCTTTCCCCGGAGCCAGAGGGCCTGGACGGTGTTGATGCGCTTCCCGTTCAGGTTGATCGGAAAGGAGACGAACGCGCTGTAGCGCTCGATGATCTCCCGGACCCGCCACTCCTGGCTGAACTCGGAGCACTCGTCCGTCAGCTCGACGACGATCTTCGAGCCCCGGCGCTCCCCTGGGCTGTCCTCGATCGCGAAGCTGCCGGCCCCGTCGCTGGTCCAGAGGAGGCCCGACTCGGACTCCCTCCATGAGTGGGTGTAGACCTTGACGGTCTTCGCCACCATGAACGCCGAGTAGAAGCCGACGCCGAACTGCCCGATCAGGCCCGCGGCCTTCTGGTCTCCTTCGCCGAGGGCCTTCACGAAGGCCTTCGAGCCCGAGTGCGCGATCGTGCCGAGGTTCTCGATCAGCTCGGCGCGCGTCATCCCGATCCCGAAATCCTGGATCGTGAAGGTCTTCGCCTTGTCATCCGTCGTTATGTTGATCTCGAGCTCGAGCTTGTCGTCGAAGATGGACTTCTCCGTCAGCTGGAGGTGCCTCTGCTTCTCCAGCGCGTCCGACGCGTTCGACACCAGCTCCCGCACGAATATCTCCTTCTCCGTGTAGAGGGAGTGGATGACGATATCGAGCAGCTGCTTGATCTCGGCCTGGAATTCGAAGGTCTGGGGGGTGTCGGTGGGCATGGTCGTGTGAAAAGGAGGACGGTCAGCCTATTCCGATCGGGGCAAAAATCAACGCCGCTCGGGGCTTACACCGCCGAACTTGGCTAGGCCGGGTCCCTCCTCGCGACAAACCACTCGAATTTGGCGCTTAAGACTAGGGTTCCCGAACCGTCGAATACCTCGACCGGTATCGCGGCCAGGCCCCGTCCCCTCGTGGACACCCCGGAGCACAGCGCCTCCGCCAGATCGCGTGTATCCCCATACCTCGAGTAGATGGCGCCCGAGGCGGCCTTGCGGAATCTCGCGTCCACACGCCTCACGACCGGGACCACGCCGAATCCCAGGCCCCCGAGCCCCCTGACCAGGAATTCCCCGCTGGTGGCCTCGGCGAGCGCCAGGATGGCGCTCGCGTGCACCGTCCCGAGATGGTTCGTGTAGCGCTCGCGCGCGGGCAGCTCAAATACGCCCCCCTCGCGGGTGGAGCGCTCGAGGCCGATCAGCCGATTGAAGGGTAGCGCCGCTATCTCCATCACTTTTCGTCCATGATCATCTCGCTCACGATCACCCAGTGCCCGTCGCGCTTGGCAAGAACGTCGAGGTAGTGCGATTTCCGGGGATCCATTTTCCTGCCGGTTTCGTCGTCCACCTGGCCGGCGCTCTGCTCGAACCCGTGGCCGATGGCGACGTCCGGGGTCACGAACTGCACCTCGGTGACGATCTGGCTCGTGTTCTTTCCCGAGCGGTATCCGGCCTTGGCGAAAAGCCTGATTAGGAACTTCTGGATCTGCTCGCGCCCGACCAGATGCACGCCGAAGGGATTGAGCCAGTCGGCGTCCGCCGCATACGCACTCGCGACCTTTGGCGCGTCGTAGGTGCTGAAGCCGTCCTCGACCCTTCCGAGGACGGCGAGGATGTCGGAGCGATCGTCTGCCCGCGCCCGGGGTCCCGAAAGGACGGCGAAAGCCAGTGAAAATGCGACAAGGCCAGTGGTTCTTGGTGTCATGGTGGATCTGGGTTGGCGGGAAGGCCTGGCGTCAGGGGAGCCGGATCTGGAATGTGCGGTAGTCGTCCTTGATTTGCCTGAATCCCAGGTGCTCCCAGAACCGCATCCCCGCGGGGTTGTTGTCCTCCACGTACAGGTTGCATCTCCTGATGCCGCTCCTTGAGAGGGCGGCCAGGCACCTGGCCGTCAGGGCCCGGCCGACGCCCTGCTTCCGGAATCCCGGGACGACCGCGAGGTGGCGCAGGATCCCCCGGCGCCCGTCGTGCCCGCACAGGACGGTCCCGACTATCCCCTTGCCGGAGGTCGCGACAAAGCAGAGGCCCGGGTTCCTCCCCAGGTAGAGCCTGATCCGCCCCCGTGAGTCATCCTCCCCAAGGCACATCCCCTCCGCCTCGGCCCAGATGCGGTACACGGGGTCGTAGTCGGCGAGCACCATGGGCCGGATTCGTGTCACTTGGGGCCCGATCGTCCCAAGGGGATCCCCCATTTTCAATCCGATACGCCTGCTTCCCGTCCGGGGGCGCCCGGCCCGCGCGGGGTTGAAGAAACGCGAAAATCATCGTTGTGTGTCCGGGCAACATGAAATCCACCGCCGCAAGCCGTCCCATTCATCCCGACGTCCGGATCGGCCACGTCCACCTCAAGGTCGCGAACCTCGACCGGGCGCTGCGCTTCTACTGCGGCGTCCTCGGTTTCGAGCTCATGCAGCGGATCGACTCGAGCGCGGCGTTCATCTCGGCCGGGGGCTACCATCACCACATCGGCCTCAACACCTGGGAAAGCCTCGGCGGCTCGCCGCCGCCTGCGGGGACGACGGGGCTCTACCATCTCGCGGTCGTCTATCCGACGAGGGCCGAGCTGGCCGACGCCCTCCGCCGCCTCATTGCCGCCAAGGTTCCCCTGGACGGGGCCTCGGACCACGGGGTCAGCGAGGCCCTCTATCTCCGGGACCCGGATGACAACGGTGTCGAGCTCTACTGGGATCGCCCCCGCGCGGAGTGGCCCAGGGACGAGAAGGGCGGCGTGGCCATGTACACCCGCAGGCTGGACCTGGACGGGCTCCTCTCCCTCTCGAAGGCGGGCGCTCCCTAGCCGCCCAGGTACGCGGCCTTGAGCTGCGGGTTCTTCCGGAGGTCGGCGCTCGCGCCCTCCATCGTCACGTGCCCGGTCTCGAGGACATAGGCGTACGTGCTGATCTCGAGCGCGAGGTTGGCGTTCTGCTCGACGAGAAGGATCGCGATCCCGCGGTCCCGGTTGATCTCGATTATCCTCTCGAAGATCGTGCTGATCAGCCTCGGGGCGATGCCGAGCGACGGTTCGTCCAGCATGAGGAACTTTGGCTCCCCCATGAGCGCGCGCCCTATGGCCAGCATCTGCTGCTCGCCGCCGGAGAGCGTCCCGGCCGTCTGGCGGAGCCGCTCCTTCAGGCGCGAGAATATCCCGAAGACATAGTCGCGGTTCCTTGCGATCGCCGCCTTGTCCTTCTGCAGGTAGGCGCCCATCGAGAGGTTCTCGTCGACCGTTAGGTTCGAGAATATCATGCGGCCCTCCGGGACGTGCCCGATCCCGCGGGCCACGATGCGGTGCGCGGGGAGGCGCGTTATGTCCTCGCCCATGAATCTCACGCTGCCGGAGGTCGGCCTGAGGAGCCCCGACACGGTCCTCAGGGTGGTGGTCTTGCCCGCCCCGTTGCCCCCGATCAGGGTCACGATCGTCCCCTTTCCCACCCTGAGCGAGACGCCCCGGAGCGCCGAGATCGCCCCGTAGGAGACCGAGAGTTCCGATATCTCCAGCATGGGGGTCAGTGGTGGGCGAGGCCCGTCGCCTCGCCGAGGTACGCCTCGATGACCTTGGGGTCGCTCTGTATCTCGGCCGGGGTCCCCTCGGCGATCTTGACCCCGTAGTCGAGGACCGCAACCCGGTGGCAGACCCCCATGACGACCTTCATCGAGTGCTCGACAAGGAGGATAGAGAGCGAGAACTCCCGGTGGATCCTCTGGATGAGCGACATGAGCTCGACCTTCTCCGACGGGTTCATGCCCGCCGCCGGCTCGTCCAGGAGGAGGAGCCGCGGCCGCGTGGCGAGGCAGCGGACGATCTCCAGGCGGCGCTGGTCCCCGTAGGGAAGGCTTGTCGCGGGGGCGTCCCTGAAGCGCCGCAGGTTGAACAGCTCGAGGAGCTCGTCGGCGCGGCGCCCGATGGAGGCCTCGTCGGCCCTGAAGGAGCGCATCCGCACCAGCGCCTGCACGGCGCCGCTCGAGCGGTGGAGGTTGCAGGCGACCCGCACGTTGTCGAAGACGGAGAGGCTCTTGAAGAGGCGGATGTTCTGGAAGGTCCGGGCGATGCCCGCCTCGACCACCTGGTCGACCCTGAGGCCGGCGAGGTCGACCCCGGCCGAGCGCACCGTGCCGCTCGTCGCGTCGTAGACGCATGTCACCAGGTTGAAGACGGTCGTCTTGCCGGCGCCGTTCGGCCCTATCAGCCCCACCAGGTCGCCCTCGTCCACCACGAGGTCCAGGGCATTGACGGCGGTCAGCCCCCCGAACCGGATCGTCGCCTTGTCGAGCTGCAGGATGGGTTCGGGCATGGGTCGGGCTCAGCTGCCGGCCGGCCAGAATTTCCGCCGCAGCCGCGAGGCGATCGCGGAGTAGTCGAAGTTGAAGAGCCCCCTGGGCCGGACGAGCATGAGGACGATGAGGAGGAGCGAATAGAGCACCATCCTGTACTCGTCCACGGCGCGCAGCACCTCCGGCAGGACCGTGAGGAGGATCGCGGCCAGGATCACGCCGGGCGTGTTGCCCATCCCCCCGAGGATCACCATGACGACGATCTCGATGCTCTTCGTGAAGTCGAAGCCGGTGGGCGTGATCGTCAGCTTGAAGTGCCCGTAGAGGCCGCCGGCGACGCCGGCGAAGAACGCCCCCACCACGAACGCCACGATCTTGTAGCGGGTCGTGTTCAGGCCGACCGCCTCCGAGGCCACCTCGTCGTCGCGCGTTGCGACGAAGCCCCGGCCGTAGGTCGACCGGACGAGGCAGACGACCGTGAACACGGTCAGGGCGGCAAAGGAGTAGACCCAGAACACCGTCGTGTAGTTGGGGATCCCATTCAGCCCGAGGGCGCCCCCGAGCGCGTCCACGTTCTGGAATATGACCCGGATGATCTCCCCGAAGCCCAGGGTGACCAGGGCGAGGTAGTCCCCCTTGAGCCTAAGGGAGGGGATGCCGACCGCGACCCCGGCGAGCGCGGCGCCGAGGCCGCCCACCAGCAGCGCCCCGAGGAAGAGGAGGCCCTGCTGCACCGCGGTGCCGCCTGAGTCGCCGAGTATCCTCGGGCCGGCCAGCATCGTGATCGCCGCGGAAAGGTAGGCGCCGACCGACATGAACCCGGCGTGCCCCAGCGAGAACTGCCCCGTGTAGCCGTTCACGAGGTTCAGCGAGACGGCGAGGATGATGTTTATGCCGACCCCGGTGATGACGTCCAGGTAGTAGGGGTCTATGTGGTCCGAGAAGTACGAGACGCCGAACGCCACAAGGACTGCGGCCAGGAGGGCGATCAGGGGCTTGGGCATCGTCGTCCCCCGGGCTATACCTTCTCGGCCCTGTACCGGCCGAGGAGCCCCGCCGGCCGGAAGAGGAGGATCCCGATCAGTATCGCGAACGCGATCGCGTCCTTGTACGTGGACCACCGGGAGCCGTCGACGAATGTCTCCACCATGCCGAGGATGAGGGCGCCGAGCGCGGCCCCGGGGATGTTGCCGACGCCGCCGAGGACGGCGGCGACGAACGCCTTCAGGCCCGGCACGACCCCCATCAGCGGGTCGATCGAGGGGTAGTTGAGCGCATAGAGGACGCCGCCCGCCCCCGCCAGGGCCGAACCGAGCCCGAACGTGAACGAGATGACGACGTCGATGTTGATCCCGACGAGCTGCGCCGCCTTGGGGTTCAGGGCCACCGCCCGCATCGCGGTGCCGATCTTCGTCCCATGGACCGCGAACTGGAGCCCGACCATGAGGACGGCCGCCACCACGATCACGGTCACCTGGTTCATCGAGATGATCAGGCCGTGGAGCGAGATCACCTTGGCCGGGAAGATCGCGGGGAAGGCGCGCGGCGTCGCCCCGAACACCAGCTGGCCCGAGTACTCGAGGAAGAGCGACATGCCTATGGCCGTTATGAGGACGTTCAGGGTCGGGCCGCCCCTGAGCGGCCGGTAGACCAGGCGCTCGATCACGATCCCGAGGACCGCGCAGCCGGCCATCGCCGCCGCTAGGGCGGCGAGCCCGCCCCAGAACGTGCCGTGGGGAAGGAGCCCGCCCACGAAGTAGCCGATGAACGCGCCGACCATGAAGACATCCGAGTGCGCGAAGTTGATGAAGCGCAGGACGCCGTACACCATCGTGTACCCGAGCGCTATCAGGGCGTAGATGGCGCCGAGCGAGAGGCCGTTCAGGAGTTGCTGGAGGAACTCCGTCATGCAGCAGGCCTAGGGCGCCACGCTCTGTACAAATTTGAACTTGCCGTCCTTCACCATGATGACGACCGCGGCCTTGGTGGCATTGCGGTTCTTGTCCATCGTGGTCGAGCCGGTGACGCCCTCGAAGTCCTTCGTCGCCGCGAGCGCGTCCCGGATGGCCGGCCCGTCGGTCGAGCCCGCGCGCCGGATGGCGTCGACCATCACCTTCGCCGAGTCATACCCGAGCGCGGCCATGGCGTCCGGCGTCTCGCCGTCGAAGCGCGCCTGGAACTTTGCGACGAAGGCCCTCACGGCGGGGGTGTCCACCTGCGGGGAGTAGTGGGTCGAGTAGTAGCATCCCTCCACGGCCGAGCCGCCGATCGCGATCAATTCGGGGGCCTCCCACCCGTCGCCGCCGAAGAGCGGCATGGTCATCTCGAGCTCGCGGGCCTGCCTGCAGATGAGCGCCGCCTCCGTGTAGTATCCCGGGACGAAGATCCCGTCGACCCCCGCCGCCTTGATAGCCGTCAGCTGCGCGTTGAAGTCCTTGTCGCCCTCCGTGTACTTCTGCTCGATGACGATCTCGCCGCCATCGGCGACGAAGCGCTCCTTGAAGTACTTCGCGAGCCCCACGCTGTAGGCGGAGGAGACCGAGGTCAGGAGCGCCACCCGGCGCAGGTTGAGCGTTTCCTTGGCGAACTTCGCCATGACGGTGCCCTGGAAGGGGTCGATGAAGCACACCCGGAAGATGTAGTTCCCGATCTCGGTCACCTTGGGGTTGGTGGACGAGGGCGAGATCATCGGCGTCCTGTAGGCCTGGCAGATCGGCGCCGCCTCGAGCGAGCGCATCGACGCCACCTCGCCCAGGATCCCGACCACCTTCTCGCGCGAGATGAGCTTCTTCACGATCGTCGCGGACTCGCCCTGCTTCGTCTGGTCGTCCTCCGTGACGAGCTCGATCTGCCGGCCGAGGACGCCGCCCGCGGCGTTCAGCTCCTCGACCGCAAGGAGCGTGCCCTTGTGGGAGGACTGCCCGAAGGCCGCCTCCTTCCCGGTCAGCGAGGCGTACTCGCCGATCTTGATCATGTCCTCGGCGAGGGCGGCGGCCGACAGGGCCGCGGCGGCAATGAGCGCACATAGGGGACGGAGGAAGCGTATCATGATAATTGCGTGGCGGCAGACAATGGGAGGCGGTGCCCAGTTTCAACCGAATTGCCTTGTTTATTTGCTTCCCGGGGCGGGCGTCGATTCGATTGCGCCCGTTGAACACGTTTGACCGGCACCTCCTGCGCGAGTGGCTCTCGATCCTCGGGATGACGCTCGTCCTCGCGTGCGGCCTCCTGCTCGTGCAGGTGATGTATGACGACTTCAGGGACCTCCACGAGGCGGGGGCGCGGGCAACCGACCTCGGGACCTACATCGTCGTGGCGATCCCGGGTTTCCTCGCCCTGACGCTCCCGATCGTCCTCCTCGCCTCGACGCTCTATGTCCTTGGCAAGCTCCACAAGGCGAACGAGCTGACGGCGATGCGCGCGGCCGGCGTCGGCTTCGGGAGGCTGATGGCCCCGATATGGCTGGTCGGCCTCCTCTGCTGCGCCCTCTCGTACTGGCTCAACTCCTACGTCGTCCCGTGGTCCGTCGAGAAGACGCGGGTCATGAAGGAGGAGTTCCAGTTCAGGAAGGAGTCCCACACGCTCGCCGAGGACCGGATCGGTGTGATCTTCAGCGTCGGCTTCGACAACCCGTACCCCCGGCGGATGTGGTTCTTCAACCGGTACAGCAAGTACACGAACAAGGGCTACGGAGCCAGCGTCACCGAGATGGACGTCAAGGGCCGCGAGACAAACCGCATCGTCGCCACCGAGGCGTGGTACGACGAGGCCCGGCACGGTTGGGTCTTCAGGGACGGCCGCGAGATGGGCTTCGATCCCGACAAGGGCGAGAACATCACCTCCACGCCCTTCCGGGAGAAGGTCTACACCCGCTTCCAGGAGGACCCGCGGCTCATGCTCCTGATCGACAGGAGGCCGGTCGACCTCACGTCGACGGAGCTCCGGGAGCTGATCGACTACCAATCCCGCGTGAACAGCGTGAAGAGCATCCCCTACGCGGTCCGCTACTACGGGCTCCTCGCGGACACCCTGTTCCCCCTGATCGTGATCGCCATCGCTATCCCGTTCGCGGCGTCGGGGGTCAGGGTCAACCCGGCCGTGGGCGCGTCCAAGGCGATCGGCCTCTTCTTCCTCTACATCGTGCTGCAGAACCTCGCGGCCGCGGTCGCGACAAAGCAGATCGTCGACCCCGCCCTCGCGGCGTGGCTTCCCAACATAGGGATGATAGGCCTGGCCGTCGTCCTCTTCGCGAGGCTACGGTAGCACTCGTCCCGGTTCGCGGGGGCCCCGGCGGTCAGCTCCAATTGTAGTTGAAGCTTATGCTGATCCGCTCGGCGTCCACGAGGTTCTGCGCGACCCCGTGCCGCAGCCAGCTCTCGAAGAGGATCAGCCGGCCCGCCTCGGCGGGGTAGGTGACATGCCCCAGGTTTGCCTTCCTCGCCCCGGCGAGCCTCGGGGGGGCCGCCATGAAGCGGTCGAGCCTCGGGTCCTCGAACGTGATTCCCGGGCAGCCCGCGGGGGTCGCCACGTAGTAGGTGCCGCTCACGAAGGCGAGCGGATGGAGGTGGAGGGAGTGTGCCGCCGACCGGGGCATGATGTTCACCCAGCAGTCGGTCATCCGGACCTTGCGGCCGCGAAGGTCCATGTCGAGCGAGCGGGCGTAGGAGCGGACATGGCGGGATATCCTGCGCTCGAGGCCGCCAAACGTGCTCGAGAACCGGTGGAGCTCGTTCAGGGAGGCGTAGCTCGTGTAGCCGCCGGGATAATTCCGGAGCGACCACCGTCGCCCCGCTTTGTCGAAATCCCTGAGCGCCAGGCATTCCTTCCCGAGGTCCGCGTTGAAGCGGTCGAGCCCCGACTTCATAAGGGGCTCGGCGTAGATGAACGTGGGGAACCAGGACCGGATCACCGGACCCCTCCCATCAGGCGCTTGACCCACGGGACGAGGGCCAGGAGGACGAGAGCCGTCGTCCCGGTCCACGCCGCCTGGACCAGGAAGGAATGGGCGAGGACGGCGGGGCCGGTCGCCGTGAAGCCCCCGGCCAGGATGCCCGCCAGCTTGTTGCCGAAGGCCGCGCCGAGGAACCAGATGCCGAGCGCAAGGCCGACAAGGTTGCCCGGGGCGAGCTTCGTCATCAGGCTCAGGCCCACCGGACTCAGGCACAGCTCCCCGATTGTCTGGAGAAAGAAGAGGCCGACGATCCACCATGGGCTCACCAGGCCGCGCGCGGAAAGGTAGGCCGCCGGAACCATGAGGACAAAGGACAGGGCCGCGAAGAAGAGGCCGATCACGAACTTGGCCGGGCTCGACGGCTGCCGCGGGCCGAGGCGCACCCACATCCACCCGAACGCCGGCGCCATCAGGAGGATGAAGGCCGAGTTGACCGACTGGAAGAAGGACGACGGGAAGGACGCCCCCGCGGAGAAATGATGGCCGAGGACGGTGAAGTTGCCGCCGTTCGGCAGCGTGCGGTCGGTGAGCTTCTCGGCGAAGAGCGAGATGGTCGAGCCGGCCTGCTCGAAGATCGCCCAGAAGACCGTGACCGCCGCGAAGAAGACGAGGATGGCGGCGAACCGCTTCATCGTGGCGTCCTTCCTCAAGCCGAACCAGACGATGGCCGCCACGGGCGCCCCGAGGTAAAGGTAGCGGATCCATGCGAGGCTGCCGACGAGGTCGGACAGCATGACGAGACCGAGGAGCGCGGCGGTCCCCCCGAGGATGAGAGAGAGCACTATCCACGGGCGCACCCGCGAGGCGGGGGCGTTGCCGACGTGGGCGAGCCTGCGGCCGCCGAGGACGTACTGCGCCAACCCTAGCGTCATCCCGACCCCCGCCGCCGCAAAGCCCCAGTGCCAGCTGCGGGCCGGATCGAAGCCGTGCGCGGCGAGCCAGGCCTTGAACAGGACGTGCTGCGCAAGAAAACCGCAGACGAGGGGCGCGAGGAGCGCGCCCAGGTTGATCCCCATGTAGAAGATCGAGAACCCCGCGTCGCGGCGCTGGTCGCCGCTCACGTACAGGCCGCCGACCATGGCGCTGATGTTGGGCTTGAGCATCCCGGTCCCGACGACGACCAGGGCGAGGCCGGCGAAAAAAGTCTGCACCGAGGGGACTGCCAGGACGAAGTGCCCGAGGGCGATCACGATTCCGCCGCAGAGGACGGAGCGCCGCGCCCCGAGGAAGTTGTCGGCGATGAACCCGCCGGGGATGGAGAGCAGGTACACGCACATCGTGTAGGTGCCATAGATGAGGGTGCTTGTCCTGACGTCGAGCCCGAGCCCCCCGTCGGCGACACTCGCCACCATGAACACGACGAGGAAGGACCTCATCCCGTAGTAGCTGAAACGCTCCCACATCTCCGTGAAGTAGAGCGTCATCAGGCCCCTCGGGTGCCCGCCGATGCCGCCCGCGTCAAAGGCGGGTTCGGCCGTCGGGACTTGGGCTCGTTCCATCGGGGGAGATGGTGGGGCGCCTGGGCGCCGGGGCAAAGCCCAAAACCTCAGCGCGAGAGCGCCGCCCGGGCGGCTGCGGCCAGGTCGGGTCTTCCCTCGGCCGCGGCTGCGCCCTCGAGGCGCTCGAGGAACGCATGGCGCTGGGCGGCAGGCAGCGCCGGCGAGGCCCAGCGCTCGGCCGCAAGGTAGCTGCTCAGCGCGTCCCGGGTCCGCCCGAGCCTGAGAAGTATGAGGGACCGGTCAAAGGACGCCTGGTAGAACCGCTCGTCCAGGCGGACCGCGTCCTCGAAGTGGTCGTCCGCCTCGCGGACCTCCCCGGCCCGGGCGAACCTGAGCGCCATCTGGTCCTGCAGGATCGCCAGATAGCTCACCGGGCCGTAGTAGGCGCTGAGGCGCGCCTTGTCCGCGATGATCGCGGCCGCCTTCCGGAATCCCTGGCCATTCGGGTCCCGGCCGAGGCGGGCGGCGACGGCCTCCGACGCCTCCCTCTCGTTCCCGCGGAGGAACTCGAGGATCTGCAGCCTGCTGTTGAAGTCGTCCAGGAGCTCGGCGTTGGTGAGGTGCGCGGCCACATAGGCGTGCTGGAGGCGGTCGTCCGACCAGACATCCAGCTGCCGGAAGGTGAGCCGCCCGAGGACGCAGATGAGGGCGAGCGAGGCGGCTGCCGCCCAGGCGCGCGCGCGCGCGCGCGGGATCCGCGCGAGGCCGGCCGCGAGGACCGCCGCCATGATGACCGTCAGGAAGTAGCCGTAGCGGTCGCTCGCCATGTGAGGCTTCTCGGTAAGGCCGAAGAAGGGCGCGGCGGACGCCAGGTACCCGAACCACACGACGGGGACGGCAGGGTGCCTCCTGAAGGAAGCGAGCGCGAAGAGCGACATCGCCGCGACCGCGGCCATGCTGAGGACGAACGGGACTCCCCAGGGGTTGAAGCCGACCAGGGTGTCGTAGAGGGGGGACAGGCCGGTCGGCCACCAGGGCTTCCACACGTAGTAGGCCGAGACGTAGGCCGACTGGGCGACCCGGCTCGCCAGGGGAAGCTCGCGCATCCCGGGCACGGCGCCGAAGACCTCGGTGTTGCCGAAGCGGGCGGCGACGGTGACGGCGAGGACCGCCGCCAGGGGGACGAGAAAGACGGCCTTCTCCAGAAGGAGCCGCCGGAAGGCGGGCTTCGGGACCTCGCGCGAGCGCAGCCAGTCCAGGCCGACGAGGATAAGGGGCGCGCCCAGGGCAACGGGGTAGGTGAGGAGCGAGGCCGCGTAGGACAGGCCGGCGACCCAGAGCCAGAGGAGCCGGCGGCCGCCGGCCGCGGCATAGGTCCGCAGGTAGGCGATCAGCGAGGCGAGTAGGAACGCCATAGCCTGGCCGTAGAGGTTGCCCGAGACCCACGCCGTCGTCTCGACCCGGAAGGGATGGAAGGCCCACCATCCCGCGGCGAGCGCGGCGGCCCCCACGTCCCAGGCCGAAAGGCCGTCGGATCGGCGCGGGACAAACAGCCGGAGTGACTGGAGGACGAGGGTGAAGACGAGGGCCGTGTTGGCGAGGTAGAGGCCGAGGGCGACCGCGTGGTAGGGCAGGGGATTCAGCCCTGCGAACTCATAGGTCGCTGAGAAGTTGAGCCAGCCGAGGGGGATGTACCTGCGGACGTAGCTCCAGTCCGTGAACATCCACCTCAGGCGCTCGGCGTCCAGGCCGCCCATGTGCGGGTTCAGGGTCACGTTGACGTCGTCGTCCCTCAGGTAGAGGAACCCAAAGCCAAGCACCCTCATGTTGAGCGCGAGGGCCGACACGAGGAGGAGCGCCCCGCAGAGCCAGAACATCCTCCGGGCCCGCTCGGAGCCGAACAGGCCTTGGTTTCGTGTTTCTGGATGCACTTAGAGCACCTTGTGGAGGCTGATGGCCGCGCCGTCGCCGGGCTTCAGCTGGGCGAAGACGAGGGAGGACGCTATCGTCATCGCTCCCAGGACGAGGAAGGTCCAGTGGATTCCCGAGACCATCCCCGCGGGGCCCGGGCGGTGCTCGCCGCCGAGGAACAGGACCGCAAGGAGGGAGGCCGTGGCGACGCCAAAGCTCATGGACATCTGCTGCACCGTGCTCGAGATGCTGCTTCCCGGGCTCGCGTCGGCGTCGGGCAGGTCCGCGAACACGAGCGTGTTCATGCTCGTGTACTGCATCGACGAGAAGAAGCCGAGGCAGAAGCCTATGAGGACGATCTGCACGACCGGCGTCCCCCGGCCGACCGTCATGAAGAGCATCGTGACCGCCCCGATCGCGACCGTGTTGAAGAGCAGCACGCTCCGGTAGCCGAATCGGTTCAGGATCCGGGGCATCAGCATCTTCAGGCCCATCGCGGCCAGGGGCTGCGGGATGATGAGGAGGCCCGACTGGACCGCCGTGTAGCCGAGGCCGATCTGGTAGAGGAGGGGAAGGAGGAAGGGCATGCCCCCGACCCCGAGGCGCGTGGCGAAGCTCCCCACTACCGCGACCTGGAACGTGCGGATGCGGAAGAGCCGCAGCTTGAGCAGGGGGAACTCGGCGCCGAGGGCGTGCCGGGCGTAGGCGAAGAGAAGGAGCACGGAGAGCGCCAGGAGGAAGATGATCTCCTTCGTGTCCAGCGAGTGCTCGCCGAAGATCTCCAGGACGTAGGAGAGGAGCGCGATGCCCGAGCCGAAAAGGACGAGCCCGACGAAGTCGATCGGGTCGCTCCTCTCGGTCCGGTAGTCCGGCATGTGCCGGAAAACAAGGTACATCCCGAGGAGGCCGATCGGGATGTTGACGAAGAAGATCATCCGCCAGTGGAGGTAGCCGACGATCAGCCCCCCGGCCAGCGGCCCGATCAGCGGCCCGATCAGCCCCGGCACGGCGACGAAGCTCATGGCCCGGACCAGCTCCCCCTTCGGGAACGTCCGCACCATCGTGATCCGGCCGACCGGCATCATGAGCGCGCCGCCGCAGCCCTGCAGGATCCTGGCGCCGACCAGCATCGGCATGTTGACCGAGAGCCCGCACATGAGGGATCCCAGGGAGAAGACGCCTATCGCTGTGAAGAAGACCGACCGCGTCCCGAACCGGTCGGCTATCCAGCCGCTGATCGGGATGAAGACGGCGAGGCTTATGGTGTAGCTGGTGAGGGCCGCCTTCATGCTGAGGGGGGCGATCTGCAGCGCCAGGGCGATCGTCGGCACGGCCGTGTTGAGGATCGTCGTGTCGAGCGACTCCATGAAGAACGCGACGGCCACGAGCCACGGCAGGAGCCGCTTGATCGCTTCCTTTGAAAGGGGTTCGCTCATGGCGCGGGACCAAAGGAGAAGGGCTCGGGGGCCCCTTGGCAACCCGCGGGCCGCCGGGGTTTCCCCCGCTTGAAAATCGCTTGCGTCGCCTCCCCGGCCTGAGGAGACTCCGGAGCGTCTGTCACCGGACGCGAACCGGGCACCTCTGACTACATGGACGACGACGCTTCCAAGGCAAATCCGACGGCGGATTTCAACAAAATCGACTTGAGCCAATTGCAGGGCTTCAGCTTTGGCACCCAGTGGGCCAAGGACAAGGACGCCCCGGCGCAGGCGCGCGACCATTCCGACCGGCCGCACCGCGAGGACCGCGGCGCCCCCGGTGGCGCCCCCGACCGCAGGGACCGGCGCGCGTTTCGCAAGCCGGCCGGCGACGGCCCGTCGGCTCCGATGCGGGACGGCCAGGGCGCAGGGCAGGGCGCCCCGCGCAGGGAGCAGGGCGACTATTCGGCTCCCCGGCGCAGCGGCCCCCCGGTTGACCGCCAGGAGCGCGGGCCCTACGACAGCCCCTATTTCAACGCGGTCTTCTTCCCCGAGGACACGAGCTTCAACGCCCTCGTCAAGACGATCCGCACCTCGGCCCGCACGATCGAGCTCTTTGAGATTGCCCGGACGGTCCTCGGCAAGCCCGACCGCTTCGTGGTCGTCGTCTCGCGCAGGCCCCGGCCCGCCGGGTCGGCGGAGGCCGCCCCCCAGCCGATCCACGTCGCCGTCCCGGACGGCGTGCCGTTCGAGAGCGAGGACGCCGCCGTCGCCTATGTCCTCGGCACCCACCTCGGCAATTATTTCGACCGCGCCGAGGTCGAGGTCGAGCCGCCCAAGGGGAACTTCCTCGTGATCAACAAATGCGGCGTGACGGGCGAGCTCCTCGGACCGCCGAACTACCACCGCTACACCCAGATGGTGCAGCAGCACTACGCGGCGAAGGTGAGCCGCATGCCCTTCGAGGCGTTCCGGTCCCGGATCGAGACGGTCCGGGACCCCGAGGTCGTGAACCAGTGGCTGGAGAAGATGAGGAAGGTCACCCGCTACACCTCGAAGGCGCCGGTGGCCGAGGGGCAGGCGGCCCCGGCATTCGACAGCCTCGAGGACGCCCGGACCCACCTCCTCACGAGCGCCCGCGACACCGTCGTCAAGGCGGTCGAGAGCGCGCGCTTCCACGGCAAGGCCCTGGACACGATGCCGCGCGGCGAGATCCTCATGGCCATCGAGGGCGCCTACGAGCGCCAGCTGCGCTTCCCGCTCGACACCGCGAACCAGCTGCGCGGCAGGCTGAGGCGCGAGCACTTCACGATCTTCAAGAAGGGATCGAAGGGCGTCTCCTATGTCTGCGCCGTGAAGCGCAAGTTCCGCGTGCCGGGCCAGGCGTTCGGGGAGAGCATCGGCAGCCTGATCTCCTTCATCGAGGAGCACCCGCTCGTGAAGGCCGGGGAGCTCGCCTCGAAGATGCTCGGGATCGGCGCCCCGGCCGAGGGAGTCTCGGTGACCCCGGCGCAGAGGGAGAAGATCATGCGCATGCAGGGAGACCTGATCTGGCTCGTGCGC
>Ga0182015_10000910_pt1 | contig 41177 bp, 36 predicted proteins | sample 712P3MmetaG_FD_120478 | JGI IMG/M metagenome (GOLD analysis project Ga0182015, IMG submission 120478) | Permafrost microbial communities from Stordalen Mire, Sweden - 712P3M metaG | ecosystem: Environmental > Terrestrial > Soil > Wetlands > Permafrost | place: Sweden: Stordalen | collected...
ACGGGCAGAATGTGATCCGCATCCCACAAGCTCTTGCGAATCCTCGCGTTGAGTCCCCAGTGCCGCATGAGAGCCTGGCGCGCTGCGCCACGCGCGCGCTTTAGCCGGCTGTGCTCCTTGATCGCGTTCAGGCTGCAATGAGCGCACACACCGCGATCCCGCTTCAATATTTGCTCACGCAAATAGCGCGGCTGCGAGCGCAGCTTCCATTCGTGGACGCAAAACTCCGAACAGAATGTGAAACGCCGCGGGGGCACTTCCAGCGAGCACCACCGGCACAAACCACGGCCGTTCGGGCCGCGGGGAACACTCTTGCGGTCAACCCAGCCTCCGGGCATGGTTCGGGTAGTGCTCATACCATGTTGTAAATTCGCGAAGATCTCCGGCGGAAGTGTCTCCGCAGGCGACCGTTCGCCACAGCCCTGTACTTCGTGGCCCTATAATTTTTGGACCGGATCGGAGGATCTGAAATGCACGCAGCCCTGGTAGAAGACTTTAACTCCCCGCCCCACTACCGCGAGACCCCTACTCCGGTACCAAGCGAAGGCGAGGTTTTGCTCAAGGTTCGAGCCGCCGCGCTGAGCAATCTGGTCCGCGGTCAGGCCAGCGGATCGCACTACAGTAGCGTCAGCAAGCTTCCCTTCATACCAGGCAACGATGGTGTCGGCTCTACCTCCGATGGAGCGCGTGTCTACTTTTTATCTCCTCGCGCGCGGTTCGGATCCATGGCCGAATACACCGTGGTCTCGCCGGCGATGACCATTCCGGTGCCTGCGAATATGGAGGACCCGATCGCAGCGGCTCTCGGCAATCCGGGGCTGGCGACGTGGGGTTCTCTGCTGGGCAGGGCGAAATTCGAAGCGGGTGAGGCCGTCCTGGTGAATGGAGCGACCGGCATCGCGGGCAAACAGGCCATTCAGGTGGCGAAATACCTGGGTGCCTCGAGAATCATCGCCACCGGCCGCAACCAGGAAGCGCTCGAGGCACTGAGCGGTCTGGGGGCGACCGAGACCATCTCACTCAACCAGCCGGAAGAAAAACTACTCCAGAGTTTTCGATCGGCTATGCAGGGATCTGGCGTTCAGGTTGTCTTGGACTACCTTTGGGGGCCTTCGGCAGAAACGATCTTAAAAGCAGCGGCTGGCCGCGGGGCGGCTGAGGGTGAGCCTCGCATCCGCTTCGTGCAAATCGGCTCGATCAGCGGGAGCACCATCACGTTGCCTGCTCAACTGCTCCGCAGCTCGGGTGTCGAGCTGCTTGGCAGCGGCCTCGGCAGCCTCTCTTCAAAGGCCATCCTGCAATCGCTGAGCACGATGTTCGCCGCCGCCTCCAAAGTGCAGTTTGCGATTGACATCGATCCGTTGCCATTGGCCAGTGTGGAAGAGGCCTGGACGCGCAAAAGCGATGAGCGCAGAATCGTGTTTCTCCCTTAGAGTCCTCATTCCACAGGAAAAGGCCCGTCGGCAAACACCTCGGCATGATAGCCCTTGGATCCAACCAGGCGCGCCAACGGGCTTCGCATGTCTTTATCGCCGGCCTGCAGCCGATCGATGATCGAGTTGAAATCGTAGCGCGGCTGCCAACCAAGCTCCTTGCGAGCGCGCTCATTGACATACACCCGGTCGAGGCTGGGGAACATTTTCCACTGCTGCCGGTCATATGCAGCCGCATAACCCGGAACGCGTTGTTCGACCACCCGGGGAGCGTTCACGCGCAACTCCGCCAGATCGTCAGAGCGGAACGGCGTGGTCGCGCTGATGATGTATTTGCGGAACCCGATCGCGGCGGCGCGTTCCGCGGCCAACAGATGCGCGCTCACAGCATCCTCGATGTCAACCCGCCGGTACAGATATTCGTTCGCCTTGGTGTTGTCGTCAGAATAGAGTTTTCGAACCTGACTGTTGTCGTCTGCTTCCGGAAAGAAGCGCGAAGTTCTCAGCACGATGCAGGCAAGGCCCCGGTGCGATGGAACAACGTTGCGATGGAACAATTCGCACAGGTCTTCAGCAGCCGCCTTGGTCACGCCATAAATGTTCTTGGGCGCGGGCCTGACCTCTTCCGTGATCCAGGCCGCAGCAGCTCCCGCAGGGGGCACCAGCGCATCGCCGAACACGCTGGTCGTGCTGGTGTAAATGAAAGACTCGACGCCCGCGGCAACGGCTTCCTCCAGCAGGTTCAGCGTGCCGCTGACGTTGGTATCGACAAACTCCTGCCGGCTATGCGTGCCAACGTGAGGTTTGTGCAACGTGGCGGCGTGGAAGACGGTCTGTACCCCACTCATGCAACGCCGAACAAAGGCTCGATCCGAAATAGAGCCCACGCGAGTGGTAAACCGTGACTCAAGAATATCGAGTCCGTCTACCTCGTATTGCAACTGCCGCAGGGTCCAGACCAGGGCCTCGCCCAGGTGCCCGGAGCTTCCGGTTACTAGTGATTTCATGATGATTTCATTTCGATTGGCATTGCTGGCAAGCCAGCCATGCGATCTGCCACACCATAATAAATCGAAGCCTATCGACGCCTTTGGCGGCCTGCACTTCGCCGACGCGTAAAACCTCTTTCCATTCTTGAATTGTTAGTAGTAGAATTCGGCGCCTCACCGGGATGCCCGGTTTTACGAGCCTCTCCCGGTCCGCTGCGGTCGCAAGATCTGATCGATCGCCCGGGAGGCTTGATGAAAATGCCCACGAAGAACGTTCTCCTGGCGTCCATGGCCGTCGCACTTTCCATGCTTGTTTCCGGATGCGACCGCCACCAGAAATCCGAGCAGTATTACCTGATCGCCACCAACATCGGTCTTTCCTATTGGCAGTCAGCACATGCGGGATTTACCGCCGCCGCCGCCCAGTATGGCGTTACAGAAGAAATGCGGGGACCGGACACTTTGAATCCGGCGGTCGAAGTGGACGAGTTTCGCGCTGCGGTCGCTAGAAAGCCCGCGGGCATCCTGGTTTCGGCGGCCGACTCCAAATTGATGGCGCCGGAGATCGACAAGGCGATCAGTGCCGGCATACCCGTCATCACCATCGACGCCGACGCTCCAGACAGCCAGCGTCTCTACTTCATCGGAACCAACAATCTGGAAGCGGGGCGACTGGGCGGACAACGCGTGGCCGCTCAACTCAATGGCAAAGGCAATGTGGTCTTTTTCTCCTTGCCCGGCCAGTCCAATGTCGAGGAGCGCCTCAAGGGATATAAAGACGTATTTACGAACTTTCCCGGCATCAAGATCGTCGAGGTCTTCGATATGAAGGGAGAGTCCGGCGCGGCAATGGATAAAGCACGGGATTATCTGGAGCGGACCGGACCGGCAAAGATAAACGCATTCATTTGCCTGGAGGCCTCAGCTGGCAAGGACGTCGCTGAAGCCTTCAAACGCGCCAAACCGCAGGACACGATGCTCATGGCCATGGACGTCGACCAGGCAACGCTTCAGCTGGTGAAAGAGGGCACCATCCAGGCCACCATTTCACAAAAGCCTTACACCATGGCTTTTCTTGGCCTGAAGGCTTTGGACGATATCCATCACTACCCGCTCCATCCTTTGGCGCGCGACTACGCGTTGGATGCATCGTCGCCTATCCCGGCATTTGTCGACACGGGCGTTTCCCTGGTCGATAAAAGCAACGTCGACAAGTTTCTCAGTCCGCCGGCGAATGCCCCGTAGCTCATTTGCCCCTCAGGTAATGATCTCGAATGCTATTCGGACATCTCGCACCTTGTCTGGGATGTCGCATTCCTCCACTTCGGGAAGCGAAACGGATGCGCGTCGATGTCCGCGCATGAGTAATTCCTCTTTATGGGGATAACGTCCACCGCGCAAACCCTCTATAGCTTGCTATAGATCTTTCACGCGGAGACAAAAGCCCCAACATGCAAGGAATGGCGCTGAGACTGTTGCGACGTTCCCTTGGCCGTCACGCTCGAATTCCGGGCAGTGACAGCGTGGCTGCAAATCCCAATAAATGGCTCCGTAGCGGCTTCGTTCACAATGTACTAGCGCTTTATGGCGTGCAGGCCTGCACCTACGCGCTTCCTCTCCTCACGTTTCCTTATCTGGCCCATGTACTCGGCCCTTCGGGTTGGGGAGTCGTTGTGTTTGCTCAGGCGATCGGCGATGTGATCGCGAGCGTGGTCGAGTATGGCTTCGATATCTCCGCCTCGCGCGAGACCTCGCGGCAACGCCACCAACCTGAGCGGCTCTCCGAGCTGATCTCCGGAGTCCTGGGCGCGAAGTCTTTGCTGGCGATGGTGTGCATCGCGGGAGCGCTTTTTTCCCGGCGATTCACCCACCACATTGCTCCCTCCATGGCGCTGTTTTGGGCAAGCACCATCTGGGGCGTTTGCCAGGGCATCAACATGCTGTGGTTCTTTCAGGGTCTGGAGCGCATGCGATTGGCCGGCGCCCTTGAAATCGGAGGCAAAGTCCTCGCCACATTGAGTATCTTCGTCCTGGTCCATAAGCCGGACGACGGATGGAAGGTCATGGCGGCGCAGTGCGTTGGGTGCGTGGTGGCTCATGGCGTGACCGTCGTTCTTGCCTACCGCGAAGTGGGTTTTCGCTGGCCCACCCCCTCTTCCGTTTGGAGCGCCCTGCGCATGGGGGGCTCCATGTTCCTGTTTCGTGCGGTGCAAAGCCTCTCCAGTTCTGTTAACCGGCTGGTGCTTGGCTCGGTTGCTCCGGTAGCGATTCTGGGTGAATACGCAGGCGCTGAACGGATTACGCGAGTCTTTCAACAAGGAATGTGGCCGGTAAACCAGGCGCTTTATCCGAAACTTACCAAGCAGGCCCAGAGCAATCCCCGGCGCGCCATGAAGACAGTGCGGCTCAGCCTGCTACTTCTGGGCGCCATGGGATCCGCCTTCGGCATCGCGATATTCTTTGCAGCGCCGCTGTTGGTCCATGTGGTTTTGGGCCCGGACTTCCGGAATTCGGTGCCGGTGTTGCGGGTCTTTGCCCTGTGGATTCCTTTGGTTGCGCTAACCACCGTAATCATCTTCCAGTTGCTGCTACCGAATCACCTGGACAATCAATTCAACTTCGTGAACTTGACCTCCGGGCTGGTGGGAATCGGGGCTGCTTTGTTGCTTGCGCCTGGGTTTCATGCGATTGGGATTGCCTGGTCGGCAGTCGCCGCGCAGATCTACAGCCTGATTGCCTTCTCGATCGTGATCGCGCGTGCTGATCTGAATCCGTTTGCGGCCTCCAGCCGTGCAGTTGGTCGCCCACCTCGTCGCTCGCCAGATTGGGCTCCTGTGATGGCCCCGGCGACTGGAAGCCAGGAAATGAAGCTTCGCTTGCGGGAGAGGCTGGCGGACGCCGAGGCACGCAACCCACAGCCGGTAGCGATCCCCATCCCTAATCCCACACCATTGCAAGTGCCGGCGAAGAACCCTCATCGAGGCTGAGCCTCAGCGATTTGTTCATCCCCACCGTACGCAACTGTCTGCAACCCAGCCATTTTCCCCCTCCTGCAAAACTAAAGTTACCCATCGCGTTGCCGATAGTTCGCTTATCGACGCGACCCCGTGTTCGACAGACGGTGTTTGACGGGCCCAGTTCGGCAATCTTTGTTCGGCAATCTTTGTTCGGCAAGCTCTGTTCGGCAAGCTCTTTTTCGGCAAGCTCTTGTTCGGCAAGCTCTGTTCGGCAAGCTCTTGTTCGGCAACGGATAAGCCTCGGAATCTCAAAATGCAATCTGCGTTTTCGGCATGGCCGGCAGCTGAGGACTCAAGCAGCTTTGAGCAGCAAGCGGAGAGTGACGATGAAATCAGAGCGACGCGTCCAAAACCGCCCCAGTGAACCCTACGATGACCGCCGCGCCCGAGCCGCCGCCGATGATGCTCCGCGGAAGAATCACATCCCCGGAAAGCAGCTTCGCCGCACTTTCGTACACAATGTAATCGCGCTTTACGGTGTACAAGCATGCACCTACGCACTGCCCTTGCTCACGTTCCCGTATCTCGCCCGCGTTCTGGGCCCCTCCGGCTGGGGGGCCGTGGTGTTTGCTCAGGCGATTGGGGTGGTCATTGCAAGTGTCGTGGAATACGGCTTCGACATCTCCGCATCGCGCGAAACTTCACGTCAACGCAATGAGCCCAAACGCCTCTCCGCATTGATTTCGGGAGTCTTGGGCGCGAAGTCTCTCCTGGCTGTCGTGTGCATCGCCGGGGCCCTCCTCTCCAGACGTTTTACGCGCCATGTGGCTCCGTCGATGGCCTTGTTTTGGGCAAGCACTCTTTGGGGCCTTTGCCAGGGAATCAATATGCTTTGGTTCTTCCAGGGTCTGGAACGCATGCGCCTTGCCAGCGCCCTCGAAATCGGAGGCAAGGTTCTTGCCACCCTAAGTATCTTCGTGCTGGTCCATAAGCCGGACGATGGATGGAAGGTCATGGCGGCCCAGTGCGTTGGATGTGTGGTATCGCACGGCGTGACGGTGGTTCTGGCCTATCGCGAAGTGGGTTTTCAGTGGCCTACCACTGCTTCCATTTGGAGTGCTCTGCGACTGGGAGGTTCGATGTTCGTGTTTCGCATCGTGCAAGGCCTTTCCGGCTCCGTGAACCGTCTGGTGCTCGGTTCGGTTGCCCCGGTGGCCGTGCTGGGCGAGTATGCCGGCGCCGAGCGAATTACCCGGGTCTTTCAGCAAGGGATGTGGCCGGTAAACCAGGCTCTTTATCCAAAACTTACCCATCAGGCGCAAACCAATCCCACGGGCGCCATGAGGACGGTCCGGCTCAGCTTGCTTTCCCTAGGCGGCGTGGGCCTCGTCTTCGGGGTGGCGATGTTCTTCGGAGCCCCGGGAATCGTGCACGTGGTGCTGGGCAACGACTTCAAGGATTCCGTACCCACATTGCAGGTCTTTGCTGCATGGATTCCGTTGACTGCGCTGTGCACCGTGCTCACCTTTCAGGTGATGTTGCCCAATCAACTCGACAAACAATTCAACTTTGTAAACCTTACCGCCGGCCTGGTTGGAATCGTGGCCGCATTGTTGCTTGCACCCGGGTTCAGGGCCGTCGGGATCGCCTGGTCGGCGGTCGCTGTCCAGATGTATTCCCTCATCGCCTTTTCCGTAGTCTTATCGCGCGCGGGGTTGAATCCATTTGTGGTTTCGATCCCGCGACGTGCTCGCTCATCCCGGTCTTCCCCGGCGCCCGTGCTCGCTCCCGCGGTTACATCGGTTCTGCCGGCGGTACACAAAACAGCCTCTTAATCGAAGCCGTGGTCGGTAGGGTTCGACCGCTAGGTTGAATCGGGACGCTTGATCGCTCATTCCCCTTTTGGGGGATCACGTCTGCTTGAAAAATCCCCTATAGCTCTTGTATCCCTAACGCGAGACGAAAACTATGCAACAGGCCTACGGAATAGGAAGACTGGTGCCGACAGGCAAACGGGCACCCTCGATGAACGTGAGCTATAACATCAGCCACCAGCTGATCGAAACAAAGCACTCCAATGGCTCCTTCCTGAGACAAAAGGCGGTTGTGCACTCGATCGCCCCGGAAGCCGGCCGGCAAATTGATCTGGGTGATTTCGACCTGCTCATTGGTGACCAGATGGTCCGGTTGAAGCACGTCGATAACGATCCGGAGTGGCTCGTACTCTCCTCGGATATATCTGCAGTATGTGACTAGAGCCATTCTCTCGTTGCGGCCGCTACGTTCCTGAGTTTCCGGAACGAACGCTGCAAAGTGCTACTTTAAGTACCGTCAAACAAGGTTCTCGCCTTTCTCTAGCCGGAAGTGCTAACATCCGTCCGTTACCTTGCGTGCAGGAAGCCAGGTAGGAAAGTGGCTCGTTCCTTTCCAAAACATCTAGACGCAATAAAAAGTCCCCTGCCGGCAATGGAAATAGGAGGCGGACATGCGCATCACATCTGGACTCAGCACATCGACTCTTTTGGCACTTATCCTTGGTGGACTATCGTCTCCCGCCCAGGAACCTGTCAGCCCGGCGACCGCGGCGGCAAGCGACGAGGCCGGCACGACCGAAAGTTCGCAAACCGCCCCTGCAGCCTCCGGTTACTCGAAAATCCGTATCGTGCGCCTCAGCGAAGTGAAGGGTGAAGTGCAACTGGACCGCAACGTTGGCCGCGGTTTTGAAAGTCCAATGACGAACCTGCCCATTACCGAGGGGGTCAAGCTAAAGACCGGAGAGGGCGTCGCTGAGATCGAATTCGAGGACAACAGCACCGTGCGTGTGGGGCAAAACTCGCTGGTCGAGTTTCCCCGGCTGGAAATGCTCCCCGGTGGCGCCAAGGCCTCTACCCTCAATGTGCTGCAGGGGATGGTCTATGTGACCCTCATGAACACCAAGGGCAACGAGTTCACCGTGACCTTCGGCAAAGAAAAGCTCAGCCTTCCGCCTGACAGCCACGTCCGTCTGCAACTGACTCCTGGCCAAGCCAACCTCGCAGTGCTGCATGGGGACGCTCTGGTCGAGGAGCCATCGGGCATCGAGACAGTCGGCAAAAACAAGACCATGACCTTCAACCTTGCCGGCGAAAGCCAGCCTGTCCTGGCCAGGAATGTGACCGAGCAGCCCCTGGACGCCTGGGATAAGGATGCCAGCCAGTACCACAAGAATTTCGCCAACGCGAGCTCGTTTGGGAACACCCCTTACTCGTACGGCATCAACGACATGAATTACTACGGCAGCTTCGTGAATGCCTCCGGATGTGGCGGCGGCTCGATGTGGCGGCCATACTTTACCAGCGCGAGTTGGGATCCCTACGGCAGCGGGGCTTGGGCGTATTACCCCAGTGCGGGCTATTCCTGGGTATCTCCTTATCCTTGGGCTTGGACTCCCTACCACTACGGCAGCTGGGATTACTGTCAGGGCGTCGGTTGGGGCTGGCGACCCGGTGGGGCCTGGATGGGATTGGCAAATAATTCGTTCGTATCCTCGCCGACTTCGACGCGCCCTCGTCCGCCCACACATGCTCCGGCAACCGCCCAAGCGACACTCGTGCCGGTCAATATGAAGGCGATTCCATCTTCTAGTCTCGGCGCCCATGACACGTTTGTTTTCCGCAGCAATTCCGCCGGTTTAGGCGTGCCGCGCGGCAACCTTGGCAAGTTGAATAGCTTCTCGGGCCAGGCAGCCTCACATGGGATGGCAAGTACGAACATCTACTACGGCGGTGAGCGTTCGGCTGAAGGTGGGGCCAGGTCTGAAGGCGCCCGCAATTCCAACATTGCCGGACAGCTTTCATCAAGCAACACTGCTTCGAGCCAATCCTATTCCAGCGGCATGCAGAGTGCCTCTGGCGCGTCCCACGCATCCGGCGGGCCTAGCGGGGGCGGGGGCGGCAGGCACTAGCCTAGGGAGCCTTTGCCGCAAACGTGGAAGCGGGCAGCGGCGCCGCATTGTAGAGGTTGGCGTCGCTGAAGCTCTGCCAGGCATATCGGACCTCAACGGGCTCCGCAACCTCTGGCGAAGAGACCACTACAGCCGCACCCTGACTGGTAGCGTCGATAGTAGCGACCGCATGGACGAAGCGGCCATCCGCTCCGGCAATCTCAAAACCTCGCAAGGCGTCGCCCTTGCTGTGCAAGCCTTCCGCGTGGTCGAACCAGACGCGCAACGCCGTACCCTCTCGCGTGGTCTGGCGGTAGAGAGGGCCTTGGAACTCGACTCCAGTTTCACCATAAGCAAGAGCACGGCCCGCGAGCGCGAGCCGCGCACCTACCGTCTGCTTGTCGGCTGGGTGTATGTTGTCGCGTTCTCCAATGTCGAGGGTGACGGCCATGGCCGTGTTTGCCACATCCAGGGTGCGCCGTTGGCTATCGCGAATGAGTCCCCAATTCTCCTCGGGCGCCTCGAAGCTCGAGATCTGCACAAAGAGGAAGGGTAGGTTGCCTTGCTGCCAGTGCCGCCGCCAATCGCCGATGAGGGTAGGCAGAAGCTTCGCGTAGAGTCCCACTCGATCTGACGCACTGTCGGTCTCTCCCTGATACCAGAGGAAACCTTTAATTGCGTACGGGGTAAAGGGAGCGACCATGCCGTTGTAGAGACCTGCCGGGATCCAGGAAGAAGGGTCGGGGTGCCAGGGGTGTGAGGGCGCAGGAAGATGATGCGCTGCTGCCTCGGCGTCCGCGTTCTTCTCTGCGGATTCAATGAGATCGAGATGTGTCTGCATATCAGCGAAGTGGGCACGGCTGGCGAGGGCTGGCATGAGCGACGCATCGGCTGAAAGTGCGTCGAGGCTGATCCAGGAATCGACCGGCGTGCCTCCCCAGGAGGAGTCAATCACACCGATGGGCACGTGTTCCCTGTGGCTGATCTCTCGTGCGAAGAAGTAAGCAACAGCGGAGAAGTCTTTGGCCGTAGCAGGGGTGCAGAGCTGCCAAACGGCATTGATTCCCCGGAGAGGCGAATCGGACGATTTGCGCTCCATACGCAGCAGGCGAACCTGGGGCAGGTCAGCTTGCGCGATCTCCTCGGCAGCGTTGGTTATATGGGTGGAAGGCGGAAACCCGGCCAGTGGCATTTCCATGTTTGATTGTCCCGAAGCAAACCACACATCGCCCACCAGCAAATCGGAGCGTGTAAGTTGCGAGGTTCCACGGATTGTAAGTGTGAAGGGACCGCCGGCCGGCTCCGGCATAAGCCACGCTTCCCACGGTCCCAGCTGGTTCGCGGTGGTAACGACAGACTGCGCATGAAAAGTGATGGTGAGCTTCTCCCCTGGCGCGGCCTCGCCCCACAGATGGATGGGGGCGTCGCGCTGCAGTACCGCATGGTCGGTAATCACGGGGGTGAGTTGAAGTTCGGCCTGTACAAGTGTACTTAGCAGGCAAAGCACGGCAAAAACAAGCATCCCGAACCTCATAGTGCGCAGCTCCTTATACGTAACTTCCATCATCCTTCGGAAGTGTTACTCCCGGGGAGGTGGAGAAATAAGTCGTAACCATTACAACTTGGATTGTGCAGAATGCCTCTGATAGGTCTAGCATGGGGCACTGATCGCATGGGCCTTGTTCTTACCCCGGGAAACTCATTCCAGCAGCAGCATCATACAGAAAGGAAACTATGTTTAGTTTCATTTGGTGGATTATCGTCGGACTCATCGCAGGTTGGCTCACCGGCAAGATCATGAGCGGCGGCGGGTATGGCCCACTCATGGATATTATTATCGGCATCCTGGGAGCACTTGCGGGCGGTTTCATCATGTCACACCTTGGCTTTGCAGGGTCTGGCGGCCTGATCTATACAATCGTGGTCGCCGTCATCGGGGCGGTGATCCTCACCCTATTGCTCCGTCTCGTCACGCGAGGGCGTGTTCGACAAGTGTGATCGGATCACCCATTGAATGCGAAGAAGTTTGGGTTGAACGGCGAGCCTGCTCCTTCCGGAGCGGGCTCGTTCAGCCAGAGGCGATTGGGCACACAATCCGCTTGAACCAGCGCTCTGACAGACTTATTCTGGTTTGACCTGGAGGGCGTACCCTCATGCAGCGCGCGTTTACTCTCGGCACCAGCCTCGCATTTGCATTGTTCCTACCCGCCATCATGGGCCAAACTCGGGGTGTTTTCGTTACCCCGATTCCCAATGCACCGCTTATCGCCGTGGTGTACACGGAGCGCACACAGATCCTCAAAGATGGAACCACGTTGAACCAGAAGACGTTCAGCGCTATTGCGCGCGACGGGCACGGACAAATCTACAACGAACGTCGTCCGCTGGTGCCGGCATCTGACACGGCGACACTTCCGATTCTCTCGATTCATATCTACGATCCCCAGACCAGGATGAATACCTTCATCGATCCACCGAATCGAATGGCCTGGCAAAATACGCTGAACAGACCGCCTGCTTCTCTCCCGCCGGAGGTGGGCTCGATTCCGCTGGTCGGCACTTCGGCCCCGAGCCCCTACGTCAAAGAGGAAGACCTCGGTACGCGCAAGATGGAAGGGGTGGATGTGCATGGTTTTCGGGAAACGCAGACGATTCCTGCGGACGCCAACGGCGGCAAGGAGATTACGGTTGTCGATGAATATTGGTACTCCGATGACTTGCGCCTGAATATGCTCACCATCCACAAAGATCCACGCACTGGCGAGCAAACGACGACCGTAACCCAGGTGACTCGTGGCGAACCCGAAGCCGCTATCTTTGAGATTCCATCGGATTACAAGGTCATCCGTCGAGGAGCTCAGCAACAGTAACTGCTTCCATTCGTTTAAGATGAATCCTTTAGAATGGATTCATGGAGCAGGCGATTCCATCCAATACCGCGCTCAGGGTGGCATTGCGCCGGGCAGCTCATCAGATCCACGACTCGCCAATCGTATTCGATGATCCGATTGCCGTTGCCGTCCTCGGCTCCGCCTACTCCGAAGAACTGCGACGAACGCCGACCCGGCCGGACCGGCCCTTCTCGGTCGGGCTTCGCGCGTTTCTCGTGGCTCGCAGCCGTTACGCCGAAGATGCCCTGCAGCGGGCTGTAGAGAGCGGCGTCGATCAATACGTCTTGCTCGGCGCCGGCCTCGATACCTTTGCTTACCGAAATCCCTATGCGCAGCTTCGCGTCTTCGAGGTAGACCACCCCGCTACGCAGCAGTGGAAACGGGAGCTCCTACAACGCAATAGCATCGCCGTTCCAGAGAACATTCGCTACACGCCGGTCGATTTTGAACGTCATTCGCTCTCAGCGCAACTTCTCGATGCCGGTTTCAATCACCGTGCACCCGCCTTTTTTGCGTGGCTGGGAGTTGTTCCGTACCTAACGCTCGAGGCCTTCCGCGCCACGGTCAGCTACGTCGCCAATCAGCCTTCCGGGACCGGCCTCACTTTGGACTATGTGCAACCACCCTCCGTTCTTCCACCGCTGGAGCGGCTCGCCCACGACTCGATGGCCTCGCGCGTCAAACAAGCAGGCGAACCGTTCCAGCTATTTTTTGAGCCGAACGAGATCGCCATCGAGCTGTCACGCTTCCAGCACCTTGAAGACCTTGGCCGCGACGAGATGAACGCACGCTACTTCAACGGACGCACCGATCAACTTGCGATTCGTTCGAGCGGCGGCCGTTTTCTGTGTGCGTGGATACCATGACGCTGGCGGCGTCGCTGGACACGAATTTCCCGGACCTATTCGTATTTCCCTACTCGTATTTCAATGACTCGACCGGATCCAGCTGCGCCGCGCGAGTAGCCGGCAGAGTGCCAAACACGACGCCCACCAACGTCGCCGCGGACAAAGCGATGATCGCAGAAAGTCCGGAAATCGGAATACGATACGAAGTGAAAAGGCGGACAGAGTAGGGAACGGCGAGACCTAGAATTGTCCCGATGACGCCGCCGCTGAGCGAAATAAAAACCGCCTCAATCAGAAATTGCAGCTTGATCTCCCTGTAGGTCGCGCCCAGGGCTTTGCGTATGCCGATTTCCCGGATCCGCGAGCGTACATTCGCCAGCATGATGTTCATGATGCCGATGCCGCCTACAGCCAGCGTTACGGAAGAAACCAGTAGCAGGACCAGGGTCAGCGCGTTCGCGATCAGCGCCGCTGTATTCAACAACTCGGTCAGCGTTTGTGCTGTATAGACCGAGGTGGGCTGATGCCGCGACTGAACCACCTTCAGGATCTGTTTGGTCGCCAGTTCCACGTCGCCGGTATCGCGAATAGAAAAGAAGAGTTCCTTGATCGTGTCCGTGCCCGTGAAGTACCGCGCAACGGAATAAGGGATCAGGATGGTCTGGTCGGCAACCTCGGTTTGCCCCAGTGTGTCCACAGCCTCTTTGAAGGTCCCGATGACCGTGAACGGGATGCCTTTAATCTCCAGCGATTGATTCACAGCCGCTGCAGTGCCGAATTTCTGCCGGGCAAAGGGCTCGGTCACGACGGCAACATGGGCATGACTCGCATCGTCTTCCTCGTCGAAGAACCGCCCGCTGATCAGGATGAGGTTGCGGACCTGCCGGTATTGCGGCGATACGCCCAACACCAGAATATCTTTTACAACTCCATTGCCAAGACTGATGCGAGGTTGCATCTGCAGCATGGGCGAAGAGTAGGCTACGGCCGGCACCTGTTCGAGCACAGCTCTTTCGTCGTCGCGCGTGAGGTAATCGTTCCGAAAATCGTGTTGCGCACTCGATCCTGGCCCACCACCGGAGTATTCCACCTCCACCATGTTGCTGCCGATGGCCTCGATCAGATGAAGGATGTACTGTTTGCCCGTAAGGCCTACGGTCACAACAAGAATCAGGGAGGCCGATCCGATGACCATACCCAGGGAGGTGAGCATGACGCGCACTTTGTTGGTCCGGAAGCTGTCAATTGCCAGGCTGATGATCTCGCTCAGCACCATGGTTTTTTTGGCGCTCGCGAGGGTCCGGTCAAAAGACCTGCGGCTGGCATTGCGGGCTGCTGTCATCGGCGTGACTGACCTTCTCCTCGTGAAATTGGCTGAAGACCTGAGACCGGCAGAAACCGAACCAACTACCCTACCCTGTTGACGGCTCACTTCCATGGTAAATGCGCGCCGGTTCTGCGTCAGAGTGGCACGCTTCGTTTCAGTAAGACGCACCGCACTATCTAAAGTAGGCTAGGGATAGATGCCCGGCAGAAGGAGCGAAAGCGATTTGTCCTCTCTTTTTTGGAAGCACGGCGGCCGTTATCGTGGCGCGCCCTGCGTCCTGTGTTTTGGTCTCGTGTGTTTTCGGATTTTGTGTTTTGGCCTGGTACTATCCCCGGCCGCTGCTCAACCGCAAGCAAACTCATCCCCGATCGCCTTAGACGTCGACGCAACGACAATCAGCAGAAAAACCCTTTCGGTTCGCGAGACTTTTCCCATTAATTCGTCGTCTGCTCACACCGTCGACCTGGTGTACCCCAAATGGATTCCCGGCAACCATGGGCCAACCGGACCCATCGCTGATCTGGTAAGCCTGCGGTTTACCGCAGACGGCAAATTCCTTGCCTGGGCTCGCGATCCCGTGGATATGTACCGCTTTCATATACCGGTTCCTGCCGGGACGAGTCTCCTGATTGCCGATTTCGGCCTTGTGGGCTCCTACCTGGCGGGAAACGATTTTGCGCCCGGCAACACCTCCACCCCGGTGCAGGGCGATGTGAACTGGGATCAGATTGTTCTCTATCCCGCGGATACAATCGCCGATCATGTAACCGTCGCTGCCTCAATCAAGCTGCCGGACAGGTGGTCGTATGCGACCGCGTTGCCGAACCCGTCGCTGCAGGGGGGAACGCTTCACTTCGACCCTGTTCCGCTCACCACACTGATCGATTCTCCGCTGATGTGCGGATCCATCATGCGCGAGTTTGACATTACCCCCAAAGGAGTCTCTCAGCGTCATTGGATCGATCTCTTTGCCGAGTCGCCCGAAGGTCTCAACGTGACGCCGGAGCGAATCGCCGCTTTTCGCAATCTCGTATCCGAAGCCGGAGTTCTTTTTCGTTCGCATCACTACGCGAGCTACCACTTTCTGGTGGAAGCGCAAACCGAGTCCAGCGACGGGCTGGAGCATCACCAGTCCAGCGATGAGCAGATACCAGAGCTCGGCATGGTCAGTCCTTCCTTCGCCGCCGAAGCCGGGAACCTGCTGGCCCACGAGATGATTCACTCCTGGAATGGAAAGTTCCGACGGCCTGCCGGCCTGGCGACACCCGATTACCAGCAACCGATGATCGGTGACCTGCTGTGGGTGTATGAAGGCCTTACGAGCTACTGGGCAGAGGTTCTGGCCACGCGTGCGGGTCTGGAGACAGGGGCCCAGATGAAGGACCGCATGGCACTTTATCAGGCGGAGATGGACGATCGTACAGGCCGGGCTTGGCGTAACCTCGAAGATGTTTCGCGATCGGCGCAGATACTCTACGGCGCTTCTCAGCAGTGGACTATCCTTCGCCGTTCCACGGATTATTATCGCGAGGGACCCCTGCTATGGCTGCAAGTCGACAGCGTTCTCAGGCAGAAAAGCAATGGTGTGCGCAGCCTGGACAATTTTGCCGCCGACTTCTTTGGACCTCCAGATGGAGCGATTACCGTCAAACCGTACACCTACGACGACCTGGTAGCCGCGTTGAATCGGGAAGCTCCGTTTGATTGGAATGGCCTGCTCCAGGACAACCTGCTCGCCACCCGTCCCGCCCAGGTCTCCCCCGGTTTGGAAGCAGCGGGATGGACCGTGATTTATACGGACGAGCCCAACCAGGCCGCGGTCGATGCGGAAAGTACATCGCAACAGACGGATTTATCGACCTCGATCGGCCTGCTCATCGATCAGGATGGAACCATCGTTGATCTCGTTCCCGACTCGGCTGCGGGCCGCGCCGGACTCGCTCCCGCATCAAAATTGATGGGCGTAAACCGCCGCATTTATTCTGCCGACTTACTCCGGCAGGCGATCGTGGATGCCGAAACCAATAAGCAGCCTCTGGATCTTCTTACCCTGACCGATGGCTACTACGCCGACGTCTTCGTGGATTATCATCAGGGTCTTCGCTTCCCGCACCTTGCCAGGATTACGGGAAAGCCGGATCTGTTGACAAGAATTCTGCAACCGCGAAGAGTCGAATAGAACTTTCTCAAGTAAGATGTCCTTTCTTCCGGATGCTAGAATTTCTGAGGCTTGATCCTTGCGCCTGGCTGGATTGGGGAAAAGAAGCATGGTCGATTCACCGCGCGGTTCAAGGTCGTCGAAACGTAAGACACCAACCATCTACGATGTCGCGCGCGAAGCACGGGTTTCCGTCTTCACCGTGTCGGCTGTCATCAACAACAAGAGTCATGTCGGCGCCCCCCTCAAAAAGCGTGTGGATGCCGCCATACTCAAACTGAGTTACCGCCCGAATTCCCTTGCCCAAAGCCTGGCCAACGAACGTACCCGTACGCTCGGTGTGATCGTTCCCGATATCTCCAATCCGTTCTTCCCTATGCTGGTGCGCGGCGCCGAAGATACGGCGCAGAAGCGCGGCTACAGTATCCTGCTCTGTAACAGCGACGGACTGCTTGAAAAAGAAGAGCTTTACCTCGACTTGCTGGTGTCAAAGCGAGTGGACGGCATTCTGCTTACCAAATCTCCCGGGGATCTGAGCCCGCAAACCCTCAGTCTTATGACCGGTATGAACGTTCCCACTGTGCTCATGATGCGAACCTACCCCGGCTTGACTGGCGACGCGGTGATTACCGACGATCTTCAGGGAAGTTTTGAAGCAGTATCGCATTTGGCCCGGATAGGGCATAAAACCATCGCCATGGTGGGTGGCCCACTGAGCGTGAGCAATGGTAGAACCCGGCTACAGGGGTTCAAGAAGGCTCTTAAAGCCAGCGGCCTCCGCTTCAATCCGAAGCTGGTATATGAGGGTGACTACCGCATCGACTCCGGCCACCGGGCCGGTCTGTCGCTGTTACCGCATCGTCCAGATGCTGTTTTCGTGGCTAATTTCCTGATGACAGTCGGCTTTCTACAGGCGGCCCAGGAGATGGGAATGCGCTGCCCGGAAGATTTCGGCCTGGTTACCCTTGACGATTACCCCTGGCTTCGCTTGTTTGATCCACCGCTCACGGCCATGGAACTGCCAAAGTATGAGGTCGGGTGCCTGGCAACGGATCTGCTGATCGACCGAATCGAGGGCAAGAGCGCGGCGAACGTCATTCATAAGATTGCTCCCCATCTCTGTGTCCGGGAGTCGTGTGGCTTTGGGTTGCGGAACGGCTCCTCTGCGGTGAATGCGGCTCCTGGCCTGCCTGCACTCGTGAATAAGACCCGCCGGAAGGCGCGCTAGAGCATTTTTCGTAATGGTGTAGACCGAGTAACTGAACTTGACGCGGCCATTCCGCCGAAGAATGGCCGCGCATAGCCGATCTCACCAGACCACAGTATTACGAAAAATGCTTTAATACCACCCAACCAGAACAAGGCTAGGATTGAACCACCAGTACCGATCCCGTTGCTCAGCCGTGCACCAGCGGGAGGCGCGGGTCGATCTCTTTCCAGGTTGAGCGAAGCCAAACATGCTCAGGATCTTCTGTCACCGTCATGGTGCGTGCACTGCCGGCGAGGAAGTTGAGGTAGTAAGTATCGTAGCCAGGGCCGGCAACCACCGGGTGGTAGCCTTCCTTCACCAGTACCACATCGCCGTCGCGCACCTTCACCAACGACTCCCGCGACTGATCCGATCCATAGAGATTCTGCAGCGCAAACCCGCGCGCATCGCGCATGCGATAGTAATAGATTTCATCCAGATCAACTTCTTCGGGTGGTTGATCGACATCGTGCTTGTGGGGGGGATAGCTCGACCAGTTTCCGCCGGGGGTGTAGACCTCGAAAACCACCAGCTTATCGGCCGGAAAGGAGGGGGCGATTACTTCCACAATCTGGCGGGACGCATTCTCGCCGCCACGCAAACCTGTCGTGACGTCCTTCGGCGTCACCAGTCTTGGCTCGAGCTTTGCCGCGGAGGGCACACGGCACTCTGCTATTTCGCAAACCGTTTCCGCCCGTAATGTGACCTGGCTGGCGCCCGAAAGGTAGAGAGAATAGGGAAGGCCGTCGAATACGTTCGCCCTTGCCCCTATCAATTGTTCGCCCGCTCCCCAGTTTGCAACACACCTTCCGCCGAGCCACACGAGTACCAACTCCTCGTCCCCGGTACGCAGGTCCAACACCTGCCCCGGCAGCAACCGGGTTACCACAAAACTCATCCACTCCCATCCAGCTTCTTCCCGGGTAAAGCCGACTAGCTCCCCCGACTGATCCAATGGCAGATTTCGTGCACGTACCACACTTTCGTGTTGCATTCCCCAGCTCCTGCTCCGCCCAGGTACTTGAAGGTCTTCCCATTGCGAAACTGCTTTCAGCGTCCCGGTATCCGGGCAAGTGGCCCTGGTTGCATCCCTTGGTTGCATCCCTGGTTGCATCCCTGGTTGCATCTCTGGTTGCGGAGCCCTAACTAACCGCTTAGGGCATAATATAAGGAGCTTGGCTTTCCTGCTACGCCTCTGTGAACTTTCTTTCGCGCTCCCCGGTCAACGCCCCGGGCAATAGCCGGGTTTTTCACCGGTACGCCATAAGGGCTTAGGAATGCCGACGCTTGACGGCAAAATGGTTTAGATTGGGATTCTTAACCCCAATTCATGCCCACCTCTGATACTTCACCCTTGTCCGACGCGGCCGCATCGCGCACCGTTCATCTGCCCAAGAAGTTCGGCTTGCTCAATGCGATCTCGATCAACATGTCCAACATGGTGGGTACGGGCCCGTTTATCACCGTGCCGGCGATCCTGGCCACCATGGGGGGACCGCAAGCCCTGATTTGCTGGTTCATCGGCGCTGTGATCGCCATTGCCGATGGCCTGGTGTTCGCCGAGTTGGGCACCACCTACCCCAGTTCCGGGGGCTCCTACAACTATCTCCGCGAGTGCTTCGGCAGAGAAGGATTGGGGCGATTGATGGCGTGGCTCTTCGTCTGGCAGTTCCTGTTTAGCGGAACCCTGGAGATTGCCACCAGCACGGTTGGAATGGCCCTCTACACCGGTTTTATCTTCAAGGGGCTGGTCGCCCACCCATGGGCAATGCGATTCCTGGCCGCAGGCTTCTCCGCCATTGCCACCCTTCTCCTCTATCGCAAGATTCGGGATATCGCCCGCATCATGTACGTACTTTGGGGCGGACTGTTGTTGACCAGTCTCTGGGTGGTCGTCGAAGGCGGGCTGCACCTGAACACCCGGCTGCTTTTTGACTTTCCACCGGGAGCGTTTCACCTGAACCTCGCGTTTCTGCTGGGACTGGGCAACGGAACCATGCTGGTGATGTTCAATTTTCTCGGCTACTACAACATCTGCCACCTGGGCGACGAAGTGCGCGAGCCGGAAAAGGTGTTCCCGCGAGCCATTCTGGGGTCCATTGTGCTGGTTCTACTCTTGGATTTGGCCATCTCCGTCGCCTTCACCGGAGTCTTGCCCTGGCGGGAAATGATCAAGCCCAACACCCTCATCTATGACGCCGTTGGCTCGGTGTTCATGCAGCGGGTGGCCGGCTTCTGGGCCGGGCAAGGCCTAACCATCATGGTCCTGGTGACGGCCTTCGCCTCCACCTACTCGCTCATGCTCGGCTACTCGCGAATTCCCTACGCGGCCGCGCTCGATGGCACATTCTTCCGCTTCTTCGCCAAGACCCACCCCCGCAAAGACTTTCCTCACCGGTCGTTGCTGCTGGTCGGAATCCTCTCTGCTATCGCCAGCTTGTTTGACCTGGTACAGATCATCACCGCGCTGGTCCTGGCCCGCGTGCTGATCATGTTTGTCGCCCAGATTGTCGGTCTTCTGCTTCTCAGAAGGCAGCACCCGGAGGCGCCCCGTCCCTTTCGCATGTGGCTATACCCGCTGCCCGCGTTATTCGCCATGGCCTGCTGGATTTATATCTTCCTGGTGCAGGCGTTCGAGCCCCAGGGCTGGAATTACATGCTTTATGTTCTGGCGGTCATCGTCAGCGGGGTCGGTCTCTTTCTGATCCTGGCCCGGCGTCAACGTTATTGGCCTTTTGCGCCGACCGTACCTGACATCAAAAAGGTTTGATTTCCACGTTGCTTTTTTTCTACAGGCAGGTCGTCCCCCGGCCGATGAACTTGATACCCCTTACAGGTATTGGTTCGCCCTTAAGGTCGTATTTTCTAACAGCGCGTGCGCGTGACACTATCTCTCCAATATGCGAGTCAACATTCGAGCCCGCTCACCCCACCAGCCAGCCAGTGATTTTCGCACGCTACCCTTGGCCGTCACCATCGAGAACTCCCGCGGCATCAAGGCCAACTATCAGCACGCCACCACCACTGCGGAACTGCTGCATCTGCTGGACAAGCGCACCGACCTCAATGCCGCCGTACTAGACCGGTTTCGGGAGGAACTCAAGTTCACCCACGCCGCGAAGCTCAGCGACATCGAATTGAGTGACGATGTTCTCGAAGCGATTGGCTTTTTTGTTTAATGGCAATTCGAGTGAAGACACGCTACAGCATTTTCACTTCTGGTGTATACAAGGCAACCGCTCTCGACGCGGCTTTTCCTCAAGAAAAGCCGCACTTCCCTGAACCCGACTGTGCAGAGTAGAAGTGAAAATGCTCTAGCTGTGTGATTGCTGCAATTGCCTGGGTTCTTGATTCTCGCCGCCAAAGGTCAGCCTCTGGCGGCGAGATCCATTTAAAGCCGTTTCCCGGTTGCTATATCCTCTTCGAGGATGGCAAACGGGAAGCGAGCAACAATCAATGACTAGCAGAATTACGGCACGGCGTCTCCTGCGCGGCAACGAGATCGTTGAGTATCCGCTCATCACCCTGGTAGACGGCCACATTACTTCCATCCTCAGCCACGAGACTGCCGCTTCGCAGGCGGCGAATGGCGATACCGCTTACCGCTTTCCCGAAGCCATGCTGGTGCCTGCCTATCTCAACATTCACGTCCACGGTTCCGCTGGATTCGACGTGATGGAAGGAACGGCGGAATCGTTGCATGCAGTGGGGGCTTCTCTCGCCAGGCATGGTACGGGTGGGTACTACCCCACAACCGTCACGTCGTCGACCGAAGAAACCCTGCGCGCTCTGGATGGGATCGCCGGCGTGATCGAAGCAGGGCCGTCAGCGGATAGCGCGGTGCCCCTGGGTATTCATCTCGAAGGGCCATTTCTTTCCGTGGCCAAGCGCGGCGTCCATCCAGCCGCCAAACTTTTGCAGCCTTCCATTCCGCTGTTCGACCGATTCTGGCAAGCTGCTCGCGGACATATTCGCCTCATGACCATAGCCCCCGAGCTGCCCAACGGGCTCGAATTGATACAGCATGCCAGCCATCTGGGCGTGGTGTGCAGCTTGGGTCACAGCGACGGCACCTTGCCTGAGGCCAAGGCCGGCTTTGATGCCGGCGCGCGCAGCGCCACCCACACCTTTAACGCCATGCGGAGTCTGGACCATCGCGAGCCTGGCATTGCTGCCTACGTTCTGGATAACGACGCACTTTATGCCGAAATCATCTGCGATGGCATTCACGTGGATCCCGCAATGGTACGTCTGTTCTTCAAGGCCAAAGGAACGGAAAAGTCGATACTGATCACCGATGGCATGGCTGCCACCGGCATGCCCGACGGGCAATACCTGCTGGGTGACCTGAAAGTAGAGGTTGCCAATGGACGCTGCACTTCTGCGGGATCCCCCGGCGTACTGGCCGGCAGCGTCTTGAAGATGGATCAGGCAGTGCGTAACTTCGCTGAGTTTACCGGCGTCAGTCTCGCCGTCAGCGCCCAACTCGCCGCGCGTAATCCCGCCGCGCTCATGGGTCAGGATCAGGATTGGGGTCGCTTGGATGAAGGGCGGGAGGCTAATTTCGTGGTGCTGTCGCCAACCGGCGAAACCGTGCAGTGTTTTCGCGCCGGACGCCCGCTGCTGCCATAGATGGCCAGGCACGGTATTCCAACAGCGAGACCCGTTTCAAAACTCCCAGCCCAATGCCTGTGCCACTTGGCTGGCCAAGCGCAAGGGATCAAACGGCTTAAGCAGGATCCCCGCAACCGGCAGGTGGGATAGAGAACCGTTCTGGACCGCATTCACTTTTGCCGTCAGCAACACAATCGGAATGTGGCTGGTCGCTCGGGTTGACCTAAGTTTGGCCAGCATGGCCGGGCCGTCCATCGCCGGCATCATGACGTCAAGCAGGATGGCATCCGGTTGGTATTGCGTAGCGCTTTCGATGGCCTGAGCTCCGCAATAGGCTTCGACTACATCCCAGTCCGCCATCAGCTGCAGGCTGCGCGCCGCTGCTTCCCGCGCTGCGTCATCGTCATCCACAACCAGAATGCGCCTTTTCACAGTCACTCTCCGGATAGGTGGAACCAGTGACAAGGTAACGTAACCAGAGCAAATCGGAGCTTCCACTTTTAGGCAATTACTATCGGGCAAAGCCCACTACAGCATTTTCACTTCTGGTGTATACAGAGCAACCGCTCCCGACGTGGCTTTTCCTCAAGAAAAGCCGCACTTCGCTGAACCTGACTGTGCAGAGTAGAAGTGAAAATGCTCTGGGCACGGCTGAGAATCCCCCAGGATCATGTTCCGAACGATTTTCAGCCGTTCCTTTCACGCCGTCCGTACGGTTGCTACTGGCGGGACGAGGCGGAGCGAGCCATCTTCAACGGCTTAACCCCGCCATCATCGTCTTCGTCCTCTTCGTCCTCGTCTTCATCGTCGTCCTCATCCTCGTCTTCGTCCTCGTCATAATCCTCGTCTAGATCGTCTTCGTCTTCCTCGTCACCGAGGTCGTCGTCATCGTCGTCGTCCTTATCCTCTTCCTCATCCAGATCGTCGAGAGACTTTAGGCACTCAAGCAAGGGAAGCTGGTGTGCTGCGTCCCCACCAGTGGTCCGTTCGAGTTGCTCTAGCATCCCTGGTACCTCCAGCATTTGCATGGCGGCGATGGGAAAGGCGTTACCTTCGGTTTGGGGGGGCGTTGTAAGGGACATTCGCACGATTTCTCTTCTCCTATGCCTATGAATGTACACGGTGCAAGTCTTCTGCCAAGGCTTGGATGCCTCCGTCGCTGTCGAGGCAACAAGAATTTCCGGGGCCCCGGATCGGGCCTCGCTTGAACGATAGACGGAAATTGGAACGCGAGGCTCTCCACATGGGCCATGTGGTACTTTTCTTAACAGCATCCGGGTGTTTGGCTAGTTTTGCAACCCCGCTCGATCGCGAAAGGCGCCTTATGGCCGACCCAATTCCAGCCACTCCTTTGTTGTTGATCGACGATACCCGCCAGGAAGAGATCAACGTCACCCACACGCCATTCACCATCGGGCGGCTGCAGGACCGCGACCTGGTGCTGGCACACGCTTTCATCTCCCGTGATCATGCGGCGATTCTCTTTGAGAAGGGCCAGTTTCACGTGGTCGACTGCGGCAGCCGCCACGGCACTTTTCTCAATGCCCAGCCCCTGGTCGAGCGGCAGACACTGAAGCCCGGAGATGAGATCCGCCTGGGCTCGCTCAACGGACCTTCGCTGCGCTTTGGCGCCTTGAAGGAAAGCACCTCGACGATTCATAAACTCCTGGACGAGCTCCATGCCATTTCGGCGCCCACGTCCGACCTGGAAAAATTGAGCTGGTTCCTGAGTGCGGCGCAACGATTGAACACCCTCGGGGCAGTCAATGAGATCCTGGCGACGCTGGTTGAAGCGACCCTGGAGTTGACCCAGGTGGAGCGGGGCTACGTCTTCCTCAGGGATGAAAAGGGAAAGTTGACCCTGGCTGCGGGCCGGAGCCTTAAGGGGGATCGCCTGGAAGACGATTCCACCATCTCACATAGTGCCATCGCCCAGGCATGTAAGGCCTCGAAGTTCATTGTTACCGATACTTTGTCCGCGGAGGCCAATTCACGCACCGAAAGCATGGTGCAGCAGAGTATCCGTATGGTGTATTGCATTCCGCTGCGCAAGCGTTCGGCCGGCGCGGATTGCCATGAGAAAGATATCCTCGGAGTGCTCTACCTGGACAGCCGGCTGCAACCCGGCAAACTAAGCCAGGTCGACAACGACCTTCTGGAGACAATCGCCACCGAAGCGGCCGCCCTGGTGGAGAATGCCTTTCTCGCTCAGGCGGAAGAAGCGTCACGCCGCTATCGCGAAGAACTGAACATCGCCGCAGCCATCCAGCAGGGGCTGATGGAGTTCGCCATTCCCAATCTTCCCTACGCCCGCGTGCACGCACGCAGCGTCGCATGCAAGGAGGTGGGGGGCGACTTCTACGACGTGATTGCCACTCCGGATTGTCTTTATGTCGTGATCGCCGACATCTCCGGGAAAGGTGTGTCCGCGGCCATCCTGGCTTCGACCCTGCAGGGTCTGCTTTATGGGTTGCTGCTGGCGGGTCAGCCGCTGGCCGAGATTGCGGACGTGGCCAATCGCTATATCTGTGAAAAGAACGTCCAGAAATACGCCACGATGATCCTGGTCAAGCTCGACTCGGACGGCACCCTCGAATACGTCAACTGTGGACATGTTCAACCGATGCTGGACAGCGGCGGCGGCGTTCGGCGACTGGAGAATGCCAACATGGTGGTGGGTCTGATCGAAGAGGCTACCTTCGCCTCCGAGCGCCTTCAGCTCAAGGCCGGAGACCGGATTGTCCTGGCCACCGATGGGGTTACCGAGGCGGAAAGCCTGGAGGGTGAGTTTTTTGGAGAAGACCGCCTGGAAGCCGCCCTGGGAGGCACCACGATCGAGGGCGTGCTGAGCAAGGTGGAGACTTTCATGAACGGCGCTCCTCCCAATGACGACTTTACGATGCTCGAAGTCTGCTATAGCTCTTAAGAGCCCGCTGCGCCGCCCAATAGCCGCACATGCCGTGGACTCCGCCACCGGGCGGTGTTGACGACGAACAGAGATAGACTCCGTCGAGAGGAGTCGCATACTGGCGCCAGGTTGGCCGCAGGAAGAATTGCAGGCCGGAAACGGCGCCCCCGTTGATGTCGCCTCCCACCAGGTTCTCGTTCCAGGTTTGCATGGCCTCGGTGTTAAAGACCGCCCGGCCCAGGATGCACTCGCGAAAGCCGGGAGCGAAGCGTTCCACTTGCGATTCGATCGCTTCCAGCGCGGATCCTGACCAGCCATTGGGTACATGGCAGTAAGCCCACGCCACGTGCTTGCCCGCAGGCGCCCGGCTGGGATCAAAGAGTGTCGGCTGAGAAAGCAGGACGAAGGGCCGCTCGCTCATAACCCCTTGCTTGGGCGCCCGTTCCGAGTCCGCAATCTCATCGAAGCTGCCCCCCAAATGGACCGTGCCCGCGCGCAGGCATTCTCTGGCTCGCCACGGAATCGGCTCGCTGAGTGCCCAGTCCACTTTGAAAACGCCGGGCCCATAGCGGTAGCGTGCCAACTGACGGCGGAACGACGGCGGGAGTTCCTCGCTGCCCAGGCCGAGGAATTGCCTCGGGGTTACATCCAGGAGAATCAAATCCGGATTTCCCAGTGAGCGTAAGGAGAGCACCCGCGCGTTGGTGGTGACCCTGCCCCCGGCCTGGTGCAAGGAGACAATCAGCGCATCTGCAATGGATTGAGCGCCGCCCTGCGGAATAGGCCAGCCTACGGCGTGTGCGGTGATCCCCAGGACGAGCCCAAAGGCGGCGGAGACCGGCGACTCCAGGGGAAGGAAGGAGTGTGCGGCCAGGCCGGCGAAGAGAGCCCGTGCCCGCGGGCTCCTGAAGTGGCTATCGACCAACGAACGGGCAGAGCGCAAGCCCAGCAGGCCAAACCGAGCCATGGCCAGCGGATGGCCAGGCCAGCCAATGGCTTTGAGCAGGTCGTGACGGAGGCTATCCCAGCCGGCTACCAGGGGGCCGTAGAGGCGCCGGTAGGCAGCGGCATCATCCCCGAGCTGGCTGGCCGTGTCGCTGACTTCGCGTTCCACCATGATCGCGGTTCCATCGTCCAGCGGATGGGCCAGCTCGGCCGAAGGCCAAATCCAGTGCAAGCCTGCATCGGCCAGCGGCAAGGTGGAGAAGAAAGGCGACGCCACGGCTAGCGGATGCACCGCAGATCCCAAATCGTGTACGAAGCCGGGCAAAGTAAGCGCGGCCGACCGCGTCGCCCCCCCGGCAACAGAACTTGCCTCGCGCACGTCCACTGAGAAGCCGGCCCTGGCCAGGACGATGGCAGCAGCCAAGCCATTTGGACCTGCTCCGACAATTGTGGCGGTGGGAGGCACGGATCCTTCCAGTAATAACCCCAGTGATAACACAGTGGCTTTCCGCTGCTGGAAAAATGGGAATCCATTCCTGAAGACAGTGCGTCTCAAGTGATATGGAAAGCTTGCAACAGGAAACTACTTTTACCCTGGGTGGCGACCTCACCGTCAACCGCCTGGGATATGGCGCGATGCGCATCACTGGCCCCGGCATCTGGGGCGAACCACAAGACCGTGTCGAGGCGCTCAAAGTCCTGAAACGGGCCGTCGAGCTCGGCGTCAACTTCATCGACACTGCCGACGCATATGGCCCGGAGGTCAGCGAGAACCTTATTGCGGAAGCTCTTTATCCTTACAAAAAAGATTTGGTCATCGCGACCAAGGGCGGTTTCGCCCGCTCTGGCCCCAACCAGTGGCAGATGGTCGGGCGACCGGAATACCTGACGCAGTGCGTCGAAATGAGCTTGCGCCGTCTGAAGCTGGAGTGCATTGACCTTTATCAGCTGCATCGCATCGATCCCAGGGTGCCCGTGGAAGAAAGTCTCGGAGCCTTGAAGGAACTCCAGAAAGCCGGCAAGATTCGCCACATCGGTCTATCAGAAGTTTCGACAGCGGAAATTGAGCGGGCCAACAAGACGGTCAAGATCGTTAGCGTCCAGAACCAATACAACCTGAGTGATCGCCGGCACGAGAAAGTGCTCCAGTACTGCGAGCAGCATCACCTGGCCTTCATTCCCTACTTTCCGGTGGCAGCGGGTAAGCTCGCGCGAGCCGGCGGACCTCTCGACGCAACCGCTAGAAACCAAAAGGCAACGATCGCGCAGATCTCGTTGGCCTGGCTGCTTCATCATTCACCCGTCACGGTTCCAATTCCGGGAACTTCTTCGGTGAAGCATCTGGAAGAGAATTTGGCTGCAGCCAACGTTCAGCTAACGCCCGACGAATGGAAGGCGATTGAAAGCGCTGCCGAAAAATGCTGATGAACCAACGCCGCGCCTATCTGGCACATTTATTGTGCCAGATAGGGTGTGTGAGATAACAAGATTTCAGAAATTCTCCCTTCCACGAACTCGGGTGCCCCATATCTCGCGGCTTTTTCGCGAGATGTGGGAAATTCACGGACCTTACCGACCAAGTCATCCGGTTGAGTCGAGAGTTTCGTGGAGAGAGCCTCTTTTCCCACATCTCGCGAAAAGCCGCGAGATATGGGGCACCCGAGTTCGTAGCTGGGAGAATTTCTGGCGTTGGAGGCTATTTCCCTCGAGTTGAGGCTACTCGCAACAGCGTCTGCGTGATGCGAAGGGCGGCGCGCAACGAACCACTCAGCGAACCGGCGACCTTGCTTTCACCAGCCGCACGCTTGCGATAACTTACCGGGATCTCTCGAATGCGCAAGCCATACTGCGCTGCGCGCATCTGCATCTCCAGATTCCAACCGTAGGTTTCCTCTCGCATTTGCAAGCTGCTGAGCGCTTCTCGAGTGATCGCGCGAAATGGCCCCATGTCAGTGTAGGAGACGCGATAGAGCAGCCGCAGCAGGAGTCCGGCAAGCCATCCGGCAAAGATCTGTGAGCCCAGCATGCTGCCAGGCTCGCGCTTGTCGCGCCTGCGGGAGCCGATGACAAAATCACACTCCCCGGCGATGATCGGTTGCAGTAATTGCCCCATCTCGGCGGGGACGTCGCTGCCGTCGCCGTCCATGAACACCAGAATGTCCCCGGCGGCCGCAGCTGCTCCTGCAGCGCAAGCCCGACCATATCCCCGCTGCGGCGCGGCAACGACGATTGCTCCGGCTGTCCGTGCTTCGGCAGAGGTCGCGTCCGTGCTGCCATTGTCCACCACGATGCACTCGCGAATCAGGTTCCAGGGCATCTCTCGAACGACTGCGGCGATACTCTCGGCCTCGTTCAGGGCCGGGATTACCACGGAAACCACACCAAGCGTCAAATCAGAGACTCCAACGCAGACCGCAACTGGAGCAGGCCGGGGGCGGTTGCGGACTTAGCAGCGCACGACGGAACTCCTGATATTTCTCCCCGTTCCATATCTCGCGCATGGTCTGTTGGGTGGCATTGCCCAAAGTAAAACTGTCGTAACCGCGCATGGAAAACGGCGCGATGCAACAGGGAAGCGCCTGGCCATTCGCGGTGATGTACATCAGGCTCCAGGGCCGGCGGCACAACGACCACGGGCTATCGTCCTTCTGCTTCTTGATGCTGACCTGCGGCTCAGTAGCGCCTGATGCGCTGAAGAGCACGCCTAATTCCCGGGCCACTGTCTCCGCTCGCTGGAGAACTTCTTCTTCCTGCTGGCTGGTGTGCTCGAACAACGCCTGGTCGGGCCGCGCCAGTCCCTGTCCTTCGGGAAGATATACCATTCGCTGCAAGTACACCTCCATCACACCCAGCCGATGCGCCAGCCGGATGAACGCCTCCAGTTGCGCCAGCGTCTCCCGTAAGCCGGTAAGCCAGAGTGAAACACGCGGCAGCTGCGTTTGGTGGCTGCGCTGCAGCTCGACAAAGTTGCCCACGTTGGTCACGATGCGGTCGAACATGTCTTTGCCCCGCACCATCTGGAAGACGGAGGACTCTGCCGCATCCAGAGAAATGCGCAATTCGTCCAGCCCGGCGTCGATCAGCTTTTGCCCATTGGCCTTGGTCAGCAGGGTCCCATTGGTGTTGAACAGCACATAGACCCCGCGATCTTTCAAATAGCGGATCATGCGCGGCAGATCCTTGACCAGCATCGGCTCGCCGATGCCATGCAGCACCACGCGCGCGATCTTTGGGTACTGATCGATGATCCTGGTGAACAACTCCCAGGACATATCCATCTCGGGCTCGAGAGTTTCAAAGGTTCGCGGACAGGTCGTGCACAGCAGGTTGCACCGATTCGTGGTCTCCAGGTAAAGGCAAATCGGATCTGCTTCCATAATGATCGAGAGCTGATCTTCTGGCTTCTCGAAGTAGCGCCGCATATCCCGCTGGCCTTGGGCCGCGGATTGCGGTAATCCGGCAATCTTGGTTCCGCCAACGCTCATAAGTTCCTCACGGATCGGTAGTACGGTTGAAAGTCCTGGTGGGGTCGCTCGCGGGAAAGCCTGGCTTCCAGCAGCCGGACGCCCATACACCACAACGCCAGCAGGGCGGTGGTGCCATATAGCCATTGAAACATGTAGTACATGGCTGGCCCGGGATTAGCAAGCTGCGTGGTGTAGAGGTAAAAGCAAGCGGTGACGAAGTAAAGCATGGAAACGTTTGGAAATATGCACAGAAAGGGGAGCAACCACAGGTAATACCAGGGGTAATGGGAAGAAAACAGCAACATCAAGGCGGTCGCAATCGCGAAAGCATAGCCTATCGCGGTCAGCGCACTGCCCTCACTCTTTAAAAAAGCCACGCACGCAAGCCCCAGCAGCAGCAATGCGGCGAAAGCATAGAATGCCACTGTTGGAAGCCCCTGCCAGTGCAGGCCATTCCGGGCCAGGATCAGCAAAAAGTAGCGGCTGCCCGATTCCAATCCTTCTTCTTTGGCATATTCGGGCAAAAAGCCAAGCACATGCGGTCCGACGCTCGCATAGCAGGCGTATCCGCCGGCGACGATCACGGCTACCAACGCTGGCATCTTCCAATCACCTTTGCGCAAGTCACTCCACCGGTAGAGGGCAGGGAAGAGGACGATGGGGTAGAGCTTCACCAGGGTAGCGGCAGCGAGGGCAACTCCCGTTGCCGCGGGCTTGTGGCGAACGTAGAAAAGCAGGGCCAGCGCGATCAAGGGAAGTGCCGCGGCATCGATATGTCCGCTGCTTGCCACCTCCCACAAGAGCAGCGGGTGCCAGGCATAAATCAATACCTGTTCCCGGCGCAGGCCCAGAGCCGCCAGCAGCTTGACCAGGACCCAGAGGGTAAGCATCTCCAGGCCGACCATACCTGCTTTCATCCATCGCACCGAACCGCCGACGCGCGTGATCAGCAGAAACAGCATCTGGGATCCCGGGGGATAAGCGGTGTGAGCGTAGTCGCGTCGATTGATGTGGGGGTAAATATCAAGATCGCGCAAGAAGGCCAGGTGAGTATCGGCCGGGATGTAGCGGTAGGGATTGATGTGTGCCGCCTGCACCCATCCGTCCCATATGTAGCGGAAGATATCCGTAGAAAGGAACGGCGGCGAAAATAGGCAGATTAGCCGGCAGCCGGCGGCGGTGATCAGGATGATGGCGAGGCTCCAGCGGTTCACCGGCCGGTTGAGCACCACCCACACCGCCACCAGGTAGAGGAGCGCCTGGTACATTGCGACCAAGCCAAACCCGATGACAAAGTGATGGATTTCGCTCACTCCCTGGTGGCAAAAGCCCATCAACGAAAGCCCCAGCAACGCGAGGGCACTATTGGTCACCCAGGGGCGGCCCCCCCGGTCTGTTTCCTGGGTCAGCATGCGGAGCTCGCGGTGCCGGCCAAGGCATCTGCGATTGCTCCTGATGCAGCCTGCAAGCCTTCGAGATAAGCCCGTGTGTGGCGAGCGTCGTACGCGGCCTTGTCGTCGAGCGAAACGATCGGCGGAATCAGGGGCGAAGGCAGCAGTTCCGCACGCAGCCGTTCGAGTGTGGCCGCATCGTCTACGTCGTACCACGTGACCAGCAGTTCGGTCTCGAGGCCGATCTCCCTCGCTCGCTCCATCGTTTGCTGCAGAACTCGCTCCGTGCTCCAGTCGATCCGCTCGAAGAGCTGGGGATGCAGTCGCTTGATGCCGATCAGGTAATAGCCGCCGTCATCGGAACCACCCAACAGCACACGATCCCCGGGACGAGACAGCCTGGCGACCGCGTCCGATAAAGCATGGTGAGGCATGGTAGGACTGTCGGAATCTATCAGGCACACCGCCCCGAACCCGCAGCCAAAAAGATCCTCGGCGGCAGCAAGAAGCCTTTCACCGAAGCCCTCGCCACGTTGCCCCAGGAGAAGGAAATTGTCCGGTAGCAGGCCGTCGAATGCTGCCTCGTCCCCGATCGGTGTATAAACTACGAGCCCAACGCTGTTGCTGATTTGTGTGACCTGATGGATGTTCTCCGCGGTGTCGCGAATAAAACAGATGTTGAGCGCCGAGGCCTGATCCGGGGTGAGCGGAGGGGAAAGCCGGGTCTTGACCTTGCCCGGACGTGGAGCCTTGGACATCACCGCCAGGGCACAGCATTCCCTGGGAACACCTGCGACCTCGCCGGGTTGAATGATTTTGTAGGGCAAGAATTCTCCGTCGAGCCGATACAGAGTCAGTAATTGCGGTCGCAGACCGCGTACTGATACCAGTTATCCTGCCACAGGCTGACCGTGCCCCATGGTTGAGAGGCGATCAGTGACTCAAACTCGTGGGGGTTCAGCACCGCGGCACGTCCCGGTTCATGGAATCGGGTGCTCCAGTCGCCCATCATGCGGGCGAAAAGCCACATGCAGGAGAGCGGCACCATGGCACGCAAGGCCGATGTGGGCTCCGCGATAAAGCAACGGCCACCCGGCCGCAGAGCCGAGAAGATTTCTCGCAACGCTTGCGGGCGATCCTCCACAACCATCAAAAAACGGGAGGCAATGATCGCATCCACCGGAGCCATCGATTGCGAGAGGGCGAGCACGTTGGCTTTGATGAACCGGCAGTTTTTCAAGCTACGAGTGTCGGCCCGGTTTTTGGCGCGGGAAAGCAATCGCTCAGAAAGATCGACACCTGTTATCTGAATGTCGGGGTAGCGTTGTGCCAGGCTGCAGGCGTAGAAGCCGGGGCCACAGGCGATCTCAAGTAGGTGGGTTTCGGGGCCCGGCCGGGCACCGGGCCAGAGCGCGTGGGAAATTGCTGCGGTGTGATCGCGGAACAGATGCTCACGACAGAATGCGTAAAACCATGAACATCGTTCGAAGAGGCTTTCCGGATCGTCTCGGAGAGGGTATTTCGGGCCCGGAAAGTTCGCTCCCGCGTTCTCAATTGCCATGTATGAATCCGGTTCCCTAGACTTTTATCTCTGTGGTGCCGGTTGTCGTGAACTTCATTAGAGCAGTTTCGCAATTACTGTGGTCCCTCGAAGACCGTGAGGTGTGGTTTTCTTTGAGAGAAAACCACGAAAGGGTCTACCGCTTGCCGTATTTCCTGCCACGCAGCACTGGCCGGGAACGATTATATGCGACTTTCCTCAAAGAAAGTCGCATGCAGATCCGGGGGCTCCACCAACATCCACAGGAAATACGGGTTCGGTCTACACCAATTGCGAAACTGCTTTGGAGGTTCAGCGCGTGGTCAATACTTGCTCAACCGCATCATAACGCGAGTCTGCTTCTTTACCCGATCAAAACCGGGTTCTCCGTTTTGATGCTATAGAACGCAAGCAGAAGACTTCGCGGTCCACATTTTTTACCAGGGTGCCACCGGCTCAAGTGTTGACTGGAGGAGTGGCTCGGAAGCGGTTGGCTAGCTCGAATTCGTCGCGCAGCTCGGGAGTCTTCAGGTTTTCGCGCAAGTGGGTGATTCGCTGCTCCATGGTCAACAGCGCTTCCCCAATCGCTTCGGCATTGGTATGCGCAACGTCGCGCCACATGGAGTAGGGACTCGCACCCAGGCGTGTCATTTCCCGCAAAGCGCGACCGCCGATCGCGCGCAGATCGGGTGCGTCGCCAAAGCGGTCTTCCAACATCGCACTCAAGCTCGTAGAGAGGAACTGAGGCAAATGGCTGACCCAGGCACAGATTTCATCATGCCGGGCAGCCTGAATATCCATGGTGCGGCAGCCAAAACGCTCTACCCACCCTCGCCACTCAGCGCCCAGGGGATGGCCGGCGAACTCGGTAAAAAGCCACACCGCACGAGCGAAAAGCTCCGCATCCGCGTGTGCGGCGCCGCTCACTTCTTTCCCTGCCATGGGGTGCCCGGGAAGAAAGCCGGCTTGGCCGGGGCCGCCAAACAATGGCCGGGCGCGTTCGGTGATGGCCACTTTGACGCTGCCAACGTCCGTTACCAGTTGCTCCGGCTTGAGAAGCGGAGCAAGCTTCTCCATCCAGTCCTGGATGGCGAACACCGGCCCACTGAGGAGCACGACGTCGCTGGTGACTGCCGCGCCAATGGGGTCAGCGGCAACTACGTCGATCGCTTTGCGATCGAGCGCCACCTGCATCTGCGACGCATCGCGGTCCCAACCGATGATCACGCCTGGGAACCGGGCGGCGCGAAGCGCCAAACCGGCGGAAGCGCCGATGAGTCCAGTGCCCACGATCGTGATCCGTTGGATGTTCATGGAAAGTTGTTGCGCAGCGGGATGGAGCGCGGAAACAAGCCAGCCGCCCTTTTACTTCTATCCCTTCGTTACCGGGATCTCTGACTTCACGTTCCGACCGACAATCGGGGCGAGCAGGCGCAGCCTGTCCATCAGCTTCTCGAACTGTTCCGGAAACAACGACTGGGCTCCATCAGAAAGCGCCTTGTCCGGGTTAGGGTGCACCTCGATCAAAAGCCCGTCACACCCAGCGGCGACTGCCGCCATGGCCATCGGACCGACTTTGTCGCGCAACCCGACACCATGCGAAGGATCGGCCATCATGGGCAAGTGCGAGAGCTTCTTGATGACCGGTATGGCGGAGATATCCATGGTGTTGCGCGTGTAGGTCTCGAAGGTACGAATGCCCCGCTCGCAAAGCATCACGTCATAATTGCCGCCCGACAGGATGTACTCCGCCGAGAGCAATAGCTCCTCAATGGTCGCGGCAATGCCCCGCTTCAGCAGGACCGGCTTGCGCACCAAACCGAGCTCGCGCAGCAGATTGAAATTCTGCATATTCCGCGCGCCCACCTGGAAAAGATCCACATAGGGCAGCATCAGGTCAATCTGGGCAATCTCCATCACCTCGCTGACAATGAGCAGACCCGTCCGGTCACCTACCTCGCGCAGCAGCTTAAGCCCTTCGAGACCGAGCCCCTGGAAGGAATACGGAGAGCTACGCGGCTTGAATGCCCCTCCGCGAAGAAACGAAGCGCCGGCAGATTTTACTTGCTCAGCAACGGTAAAGATCTGCTCCCGTGACTCGACCGAGCACGGGCCCGCCATGACCACGATTTCATCGCCGCCCACAGCAACACCATTAGGAAAACGAATGATGGTGCCTTCCGGCCTCCAGCCTCGCCCGGCGAGTTTGTACGGAGACGAGATACGCACGACCTCGGCAACGCCGGAAAGCAATTTGAAGTCGTTGTGGTCGAAATGAGAGGGCGTGCCCACGCCCGCCAAAACTGTCTGGATGGCTCCTGTGGTGCGGTGAACATTGAAGCCCACCTGGACGAGGCGTTCAATCACTCCCTGAATATCTTCCTCGGTCGCTGTTTCGTGCATCGCAACAATCATGGCTACTTTCCTGTCTCCCCAGCCTTGCGTGGCCCGGTGGTTGACGCCAGCTCGTCCTTCTGTAGGGCGCGCATCACGTCGATGATTCGTTCATAGATGTGGGTAAGCTCGATATCCGGCAGCGGACCTTTGTTGGCGGCGCGCACATTTTCAAAAATCACCCGTTCGCGGTTTGGCTCATATACCGGCAGCGACGTGGAACGCTTCAACTTGCCAATCTCCTGCGCGGCCTGTGCCCGCGCGCTGATCAGCGCCACGATTTGCCGGTCCAATTCATCAATCTTCGTTCGCCAGTCGACAATATCCATGCACTTCCCTTGCTATGCCCTAGCCTCACCAGAATGATACGGTACTGCGGCTCTTTCGCCCTCTTTGGTGGTCAGGACTGGGTCTGGAGGCTGGGCACTGCTTGTTGCCGCAAGCTCTGTAGAAAAGCTGCAACTTTGGCCGCTTCCGTGCCCGGCTCGGCCTTCTCAATCAGGGCGACAATGGAGGTCCCGAGTACTGCCGCATCCGCAAACCCGCCCACCGCCGCAACGTGCTCCGCAGTCGAGATACCGAAGCCGACGGCAATGGGCAAGCGCGTGAATTGGCGTAGACGCGCCACCAGGCGACTCGCATCGCCAGCCAGGTTCGGCTGCGTGCCGGTAATGCCTACGCGGGAAATGGCGTAGATAAATCCTTCGGACACGCCGGCGATCATTTTCAGGCGGTGGTCGGTGCTGGTCGGCGCGGCCAGAAAAATCGGCTTTAGCCCATTGTGGTGCATTTGGGTCAAGTACTCTTCCGCCTCTTCGACGATCATGTCGGTGATCAACACACCATCGACACCGCAACTGGCCGCGTGCTCGCAAAAACGTCCCAGCCCGTAACGGAGAATCGGATTGAAATAGGAGAAGACCACCAGCCCGACAGAGGGTCTCAGGGCGCGTAGTTCCGCGGCCATCGCCAGCACGTCCTGGAGACGAGTACCGCGCGTCAACGCCCGCTCGCTGGCCCGCTGGATCACCGGACCATCGGCTATCGGATCGCTGAAGGGCACCCCCAACTCAAGCACTTCCGCGCCCGCATCGATAGCCGCCAGAGCCACATCGCGGGAGGTCGCCAGATCCGGATCGCCGACCGTGAGGTAGATGACCAGGCCAGGCTTGATCCCGGGCTTGCTGTTGAATTCAATCGGCATTCGCTTACGCTTTCGAAGCAGCGCCGGCCAGGTGCAACTCGCGCGCCATGATCCCCATGTCCTTGTCGCCGCGGCCAGACAGATTTACCACCAGTATGTCATCCGGCGCCAGCTTTGGCGCCAGCCGGATAACTTCAGCCACCGCATGCGCGCTCTCGAGCGCGGGCACAATCCCCTCCGTTCGAGCCAACCGCATCGCTGCTGCAAGGGTCTCTTCGTCGGACGCCGAAACATACTCGGCCCGGCCCGAGTCGTGCAGCGCCGCATGCTCGGGCCCCACCGATGCGTAGTCCAGGCCGGCAGACACGGAGTGGGTGAGCGAAACCTGCCCGGATTCATTCTGCAAGACATAGGAAAAGGTGCCCTGGAGCACTCCGGGACTTCCACCCTGGAAGCGCGCAGCGTGGTCACCCAGCGAGCTGCCCCGCCCACCGGCCTCGACCCCAATCAAACGGACGCGCGGCTCCTGAATAAAGTCATAAAACGCACCGATGGCATTCGAGCCGCCGCCAACGCAGGCCACCACCGCCGTCGGCAGCCTGGACTCCTTCTCCAGAATCTGCTGCTTGATCTCCTGACCGATCACCCGATGAAAGTCGCGCACCATAGTTGGGTAAGGATGTGCGCCCAGGACGCTACCCAGGAGGTAGTGCGTGGTGCGCACATTGGTGACCCAGTCGCGCATCGCTTCATTAATAGCGTCTTTCAAGGTGCGCGAGCCAGAGCTGACGCCGCGGACTTCTGCCCCCAGCAGTCGCATGCGGTACACGTTGAGCTCCTGGCGCCGCATGTCCTCTTCACCCATATAAACAACGCACTCCATGCCAAAAAGGGCACACACCGTCGCGGTGGCTACGCCATGCTGACCGGCGCCGGTTTCGGCGATCACGCGACGCTTGCCCATGCGCCGCGCCAGTAGTCCCTGGCCAAGACAGTTGTTGATCTTGTGCGCGCCGGTATGCAGCAGGTCTTCGCGTTTTAGGTAGATCCTTGCGCCGCCCAGCTGCTGGGTCAGGCGCGAGGCCAGATACAAGGGGGTGGGACGGCCGGCATAATCGCCCAGCAGCAAGTTGAGTTCGGCGTGAAAAACCGGATCCGCCTGGGCTTCGGCATAAGCACGCTCCAGTTCCTCCAGGGCCGCCATGAGGGTTTCTGGAACGTAGCGTCCCCCGTAGGCGCCGAATCGGCCGGCAACGGTATGAGTGACAGTGCTCACGATGTACCCCTCCTAAGGTGTTTGGGTGTTTGCAATCAGCTTCCCGAAAGGCCCGCAACGGGCGCCTCGATGGTCTCGCTCGCTGCTTGATGTGCGGCCTGAATAAAGGCAAGCACCCGCGACGGATCCTTCTTGCCCGGTGCGCTTTCTACGCCGCTCACAACGTCTACCCCCCACGGCCGCAGGACATGGATGGCCTGCTTTACGTTCTCTGGGGCCAGCCCGCCAGCCGCAATGAGCCGTAGATGCGGTGCAGCCCGCAAAAAGCTGCTCTGTGCCGCGGCCCAGTTAAAGCTGGTGCCGGTGCCACCCACCGCTTGCTTGGTCGAGGAGTCCACCAGAACGCCGTCGAGCGGGCTATCGTTCCCGCTTAGCGCAAGCAATTGGTTCTCAAACTGCCGGCCTTGCTCCTTATAGTGCAGGGCGAGCAAGATTTTGAGGTGCCCTGGAGAATGGGCAAAATGCTCTCGTAATTGAAACGGTAGCAGGGCGTTTGACGCGCGATGGATCTGCACCCCGGTCAAACTGCAGCCGGTCACGGTGGACACAATCTGGTCAAAGTCTGCGTCGACAAAGACGCCAATCTTCTCCACCTGGGAAGGCAGTTTCGGAATGATCTTCCGAGCCAAATCAACCTCTACCTGGCGGGGACTTGGAGCAAAGACGAATCCCACTGCATCCGCGCCCGCCTCGGCGGCGAAGCGCGCATCTTCAAGGGTGGTATTGCCGCAAATTTTGATCCACATAGCAGGTTCTCACCTCTGTCCGGCCGCTAACGGGAAGCTCTCCGCCGCACCCGCAAGCAGGTTCTGGAGCGCCTTGCCCGGATCCTGCTGACGCATCAAGGACTCGCCAATAAGAAAGGCATGGAACCCGGCAGCACGCAACCGGTTCAGGTCTTCAGCCGTCTCGATGCCGCTTTCGCTCACGTGGACCGCGCCCGCCGGCAGCCGGGGCGCAAGATCGAGCGAGACCTGAAGCCGTACTGCAAATGTTCCAAGATCGCGGTTATTCACGCCAACAGCCTCGCAGTCGAGGTCCAGGACCCGGTCGAGTTCCTCGCGCGTATGCACCTCGCAGAGTACGTCCAGGTCGAGAGCGTGAGCCCTCGCGGCAAGGTCGCGAAGCTCTCGATCATTCAAGGCTGCGGCTATCAACAGAATGGCATCGGCCCGGTGCGCGCGCGCCTCCAGCAGCTGGAATTCATCGACCAGAAAATCTTTGCGCAGGCAGGGCAGATCACACGCCTGGGATGCCACTTCCAGGTTTCGCAAACTGCCCTGGAAAAAGTGCTCTTCCGTGAGCACGGAGAGCGCAGCGGCACCTCCGTCTGCAACCATCGCCGCCAGCGACGCCACGTCGAATTCCGGACGAATCAATCCCTTGGAAGGTGACGCCTTTTTGAGCTCTGCAATCACCGCCGGACCGCTTGCCGCCTTCTGCCGCAATTCACGGGCAAACCCCCGGGGATGGTGGGCGGCCGCTGCCTGCTCCAGAGATCGTAGGGAAGATTTTGCCTTTCTCTCCTCCACGTCGCGACGGGTGCTGGCCAGGATCCTTGTAAGTTGGCTCTCCATTTGCGGTTTTTGGGTCCACTCGCCCGAAGTTCAGTATATGCCGCCCAGATCGCAAACTCCTTGAGGGGAGGGCACGGCTTCACCAGCGGCGGCTTAAACTAAATGCATATGGATCATTTCCCTCCTTCCTGGGCGGATTCGGCAGAAGCGGTGGTTTTTTGGCGGCGTCTTCGATCTGCGCCCAGATCGCTGCTCATGCTCGACTATGACGGCACCCTGGCGCCTTTCCATGAGGATCGCTTCAAGGCTGTCGCCTACGCAGGAGTGGAGGATCGGCTGGCAACCTTATCCCAGTTGTCCCAGGTTCAGGTGGTGCTGGTAACTGGCCGTCCCGCACGCGAATTGCGCGCGCTTCTACCGCCCGGCGCCGCAATCGACATCTGGGGCAGCCACGGCCGGGAGCACCTGCAATCCGACGGTGCATATAAGCTCTTCGCGCTTGATTCCGTGCAGCAGGCCACCCTGCAACACGTGGCGCGTGAGATGGCGGCTCTTGGTTTCCCGGAGACACTGGAGCTCAAACCGTCTTCCCTTGCCGTCCATTGGCGTAGTTGCGAACCTGAGGTGCAGGATCTGATTCGCTCCCGGATGCAGTCGGTCTTTGACGATCTCGGCGAAGCAGGCAGACTGCATCTCCTCCCCTTCGACGGCGGATTGGAATTGCGCTCGCATGACCGTACCAAGGGGACTGCGGCTCGCCATATCATCGCGCAAGAACCCGCCGGGGCCCCCGTGGCTTATCTGGGAGACGATTTGACCGACGAAGACGCGTTCGCGGCAATCGGCAACCGGGGGCTTTCCATCCTGGTGCGCGGGGAAGTTCGCCGATCGTGCGCTCGGTTCTGGCTACGACCACCGGAAGAGCTGCTGCAATTTCTGGACAACTGGATTTCCGCTGCGCAAAGCCAAACCACAGCAGCCGCCTCACTCACAGAGGCTCCCCTGTGAGCATTGCCAAGCTGGTGCTAGTGTCCAATCGCATCCCCATCAGCTTCTCCACCGAGGATGGGGAGCTCAAAGGACAGCCTAGCAGCGGCGGCCTGGTCACCTCGCTGGAGCCGCTGCTTAAGGTCCATGGGGGCATCTGGGTGGGCTCGGGTGGCACCGAAGATTCACCCCAGATCCGCCGGATCCTGGAGCAGGCAAGCGGGGATAATCCCTACAAATTTGCTCCCCTCTTTCTCACCGAGGAGGAACAGAGCAACTTCTACGAAGGTTTCTCCAACGAGATCGTTTGGCCGCTCTTCCATGACCTTCAGTCGCGATGCAACTTCGACCCTCGTTATTGGGAGTTCTACGAGCGGGTCAATCGCAAGTTCGCAGATGCAGTCGAGGAGGCATCGAGCCCCGACGACCTGATCTGGATCCACGATTACCAGCTTATGCAAGTGGCCAAAACGTTACGCGAGCGGCGTCCCGGTGCACGACTCGCCTTCTTCCTGCATATACCGTTTCCTTCGCCGGATATCTTTGCCAAGCTGCCGTGGCGCCAGCAAATCCTTGAGGACCTGCTGGCGCACGATCTGATTGGGGTGCAAACCGGGCGCGATCAACGAAACCTGATCGCTTGCCTCCGCTGCTTCGTTCCTTCGGTGAGGTTCTCTGGCCGGGATAAGGGCCGCGTGGTGATCAGCGACCATGGACGAACGCATATCGAGGCTTTTCCGATCAGCATCGACTTTCAGGCGTTTGACAATCAATCGTCGTCTGCGCCGGTGCTGGAACGCGTGCAACAGATCAAGATCAGGACCCATGAAATTCAGATAGCGGTTGGCGTCGACCGCCTCGATTACACCAAGGGCATTCCAGAGCGGCTCAAAGCGTTCGGCTATTTCTTGCGCAATTACCCGGCGTTCCACCGCAAGGTCGAGCTGATCCAGATTGTCGTACCCAGCCGCGAAGGCATCCCTCGCTACGATCAGCTGAAGAGGGAGGTGGAGCGGCTGGTGACCCACGTGAACGGCGAATTCAGTGAGCCGGGCTGGGTGCCCATCAACTACATCTACCGGGCTGTGCCGCGCGATGAGTTGATCGCTATCTACAGGGCCGCCGATGTAGCGCTTATCACCTCACTCAAAGACGGCATGAACCTGGTAGCCAAGGAATATTGTGCGGCCAAGACGGAGGCGAATGGGGTGTTGGTGTTG
>Ga0182015_10000911_pt1 | contig 41167 bp, 25 predicted proteins | sample 712P3MmetaG_FD_120478 | JGI IMG/M metagenome (GOLD analysis project Ga0182015, IMG submission 120478) | Permafrost microbial communities from Stordalen Mire, Sweden - 712P3M metaG | ecosystem: Environmental > Terrestrial > Soil > Wetlands > Permafrost | place: Sweden: Stordalen | collected...
GCTAGAATCCGAGCAGCCTGCCGAGGATTCCAGGCAGCTACCTAGGCGGCAGATGATACTGCGGAGGAGGGAAACCTAACTCGGTAAGGTATTTGCCGACCATCCGGCAGTTGAGCGGTTCGGACGACAGATGACCCACGGCCAACAAATAGGTGGTCAGCGGTACGCGGCAGCCTGGATGCTGTAGAGCTCCGAGTACTGACCACTGGCGGCCATCAGCTCATCGTGGGTGCCGACCTCCACGAGCCGGGCCCCATCGAGCACGACGATGAGATCCGCCATGCGGACCGTCGAGAAACGGTGAGAGACGAGGATCGTGAGGCGTCCCCTATCGCTCGCGCCAGTGCCGCGCGCCGCTGCGGCGTAGTGTTCAAAGAGCGCGTGTTCAGTCTCCGCGTCCAGCGCGGCGGTGGGTTCGTCGAGAATCAGCAGTAGAGGCCGACCGCGCATGAAGCCACGCGCCAGAGCAAGTTTCTGCCACTGTCCGAACGATAACTCGACTCCGCCCGGCCACGTCGGACCAAGCTGCGTGTCAAGGCCTTTCGTCAGACGGGCGATGACGTCACCCGCTCCGGCGCGGTCGACCGCCGCGAGTACGGCGGGCTCGTCGTCCAGCCGGGAGAGGTCGCCCAACCCAACCGTGTGTCCCGCCCGGAACTCAAAGCGGAAAAAATCCTGGAACGCTCCCGCGAGACGCGCCCGCCACTCTCCGGCCGGCATGCGCGCCAGCGGCGTGTCATCCACGAAGATCGAACCTGAGGACGGCTCGTACATCTTCGAGAGCAGCTTGACCAGGGTGGTCTTGCCGGCGCCGTTCTCGCCGACGATTGCGACCACCGCTCCCGCGGGCAGCGTTACCGACACATCCTCCAGCACAACGTGTGATGTGCCGGGGTACGCGAACGATACGTGGTCGAGCCGGATGCAACGGTGCAACACGTCGGGAACGGGCAGCTCGCCCGACGCCGCCACAGAAGCAGCGTAGTCCTCCAGCCATGCCAGCCTTCGCGAGCCGTCCATCCAGAATCCGCGCAGAAATCCAATTTCGCCGACAGTGGCTCCGATGTATGCCGACAGCCGTGCCCCCGCGGCCAGCACCAGCAATACTGCACTGGCTGTCGCGCGCAGGCCGGACGAGACGAACACGATCGCGCCAACATAGGCCACGCCAAATATCGCCCAAGCCAGCGCATGCCATAACGCCGAGCTCCAGCGAGCAGCCGCCACCGGTTGGTATCCGCGCTCCCAGGCCGCCCGGCGTTGTGTAATGAGGCGCTCTGCGATGCCGGTCACCCGTACTTCTTTCCCGGGCGGCGCGGTCGTGGCGATGGTAAATAGGTGACGCGCCAGCCGATTGCTTTGCGCCCCACGCTCCTGCGCAGATTTCTCGACTTCCGGCCGCCAGGTCGACGTCAATACGGTCGGAACCGCGAACACCGCCAGCAGGATGAGCGCCGGGTGGATCGACACCAACAGCGCCATGGTCACCCCCAGTCGCAGGATCCAGCCAAGCGTGGAAAACAGCGACACGTACATGTGGTCAAGCACGAATACCTGATTGCGGAGCATCGACAGCCGGTCAAGATACTCCGGGAGCTCCTGATGCGCGATCGTCGCGATCGATGCCTGCAGTCGCGCAACATGCGCCTCGAGCGCGATGGTAACTCGGTCACGGAAACGGCGCTGTACGCGCGTGCTGATCGTGCGGAGAAACCAGGTCGCGGCGGCCGACACCCCTAGGCCAATCGCCGCGCCTTGCACCAAGCCGGGTCTGTGGTCCAGGACGCCCTTGCCGAGCAGCATCAGCCACAATGCGAGGAGTGCATCGGGTAGTGCAGCGAGCTGCGACAGCACGAACGCCGCGATCATCAAGCGCGGCTCGTGGCGGTATCCCAACTTGCACAGCCGCCACATCGACGACATTGCGGGAGGCAGCGGCTCGATCGTCTGCTCGACTGCCCGCTTTCGATCAGGAGAGGACGTCATATGTCGTGCCCTCCTCGTCGGGAACATTGAATCGCTGCGCCTGCAGTTCGAACATCGCTCGGTAGCGGCCGCCGAGCGCCATCAGTTCCTCGTGCGTGCCGAGTTCGATCACTCGGCCGTGCTCAAGCACACAGATACGATCGGCATGGCGGACGGTGGAGAAGCGATGGGAGATCAGGATGGTTGTGCAATGCCGTGTCGCGGCGAGCAAGTGATCGAAGATCTCCGCTTCACCCCGCACGTCGAGCTGCGCGGTCGGCTCGTCGAGCAGCACCACGCCTGCGCCGAGCTTGACGGCTGCCAGCGCGCGGGCGAGCGCAATTCGCTGCCATTGTCCCCCCGACAAGTCGGTGCCCCCATCGTATCCGCGGGCAAGCACGGTGTTCGGTGAGGCCAGATTTGCCGCTCCCGCCGACTCGAGCGCGGCGCGCACCACGTCGTCCGGCGCGCCTGCGGGCGCCACATTGTCGCGCAATGGCAGCTCGAGGCGCATGAAGTCTTGGAACACGGCCGCGATGCGCGAGCGCCACGACGCGAGATCGAGCTCGCGAATATCGACTCCGTCGATTTCGATCGTGCCCGCTTGCGGATCGTACAACCGGCACAGCAGCTTGGCGATCGTCGTCTTGCCGGCACCATTCTGTCCAACAATGGCAAGCGAGGAGCCGGCGGGAATCGTGAGATCGAAATTCTGCAACACGGGGTGCTGCAGCACAGTCGCACCCGCAGGGTATGCGAAGGTGACATCGCGAAGACGAATCTCGCGCGCAGGTGTCGCATCCGCAGAACGATTGCCAGAGCGCAGTCCTCCCGCGGAACGCATCGCCGGCTCGAGTCGCAGCACCGCGGCGACCGGGGCAGCCGCACCGTCGAGCGCCCAACTGAATCCGCCGAACGCGATCATCGAAACGCCGATGGCACACTGTATGTAGACGACGACTTCGCCAAGGCTGATGCGGCCAGCCGCAGCGGCGCTCGCCAACAACCAGAACACCAGGACGTTCGCGGAGACGACGAGGAGCACGCTCCAGAGGACAGGACGTTCGCGCAAACGCGTGGCCGCATACTGCAGCTCGTGCAAGCGAGTGCGTCGGGCGATGAAACGGTCGATCGTCCAACCGGCGAGGCCGAACAGCCGCAACTCCTTGCTCGCGGGCGGGTCCACCGCCAGCCGGTAGGCATAGTCGGCATCCCGCTGCGCACCGCGCACCTCCTCCGTATTGCGGTCGTGCCAGATCGCGCTGTCGCTTAGTATCCAGTGCGTCGCCAGCCACGCGCCCGCGAGCAGGATCGCCGCCCACCATGCATATCGGGCGAGGATCAACGCGGACGCCACACCTCCGATCATCTCGACCATGCCGGTCGCGATGAAATCCATGGAGATGGACAGCGGCGGCCCAGTCATCCCGAGATCGAAGTCGCGAGCGACGGTGAGGTCGCCGGTGAGCGTCGGATCCTCGAGGTGTCCCATGCCCGGCGGGCGCACGCAGGCCTCGGTCAGCCGGTCATAGAGCCATGCGGCAGTGCGGTCGCCCAGATTGGCGCTGACCGCCTGATGAATCGGGCTGAGTACCTGAAGCAGCACGAAAATAACGCCAACCAACGCGAGCGCACCGGCGAGAGGATTGCGGCGCTGCACTGCGCCCACGAGCACACCCATCGCAATCGCGAACGCCGCCGGCAGAATCCCTCTCAGAAGGAGGGATGCCCACCAGGCGGCGGCCAACCCAGGGTCCGCCTTCGGAAGGACGGCGAAGAACTTCCATTCTTTGCGCTGGGTCAGCCGTTGAAGCATCACCGCATTTTGCCACAGAACCGGCGCGTGCATCGGTCTGCCGCCAATGCCCACCCGACCCGGGGAGAAGACGTCCGCCGACCTTTAGAGCAAACTTGCTGGAACAAACTAGAAACTTGGGCAGAGCCAAGAAAACTGAACACCTGGGGTCTGAGCCTCTTGAAACTTCTCAGAGGCGGCGAGGGCACGATTCCAAAGCAGCTTGCACAGCGAGCGCGTTATTAGGCGGGTCGCCTTCGTGAGATTCGCAGTGCACTTCCTAACCCTGGGATCTAATCGGCGTCTGGTCATATATACGAAAAGGGAAGTAACAAACGGTTACTTCTGGTAGACGGTTGAGCCGCCCGTGACGGTGCGCACGATCTCGATATCTTTGATTTTCTCCTGGTTGACGGTGTGAGGCTCGTCTGCCAGCACGACGAAGTCCGCCAGCTTGCCAGGTGTAATAGATCCTTTGATCACTTCCTCATGTGAGTTGTACGCACCGTTGATGGTGTTCACCAGCAGGGCTTCATCTACGTTGATTCGTTGGTTGGCTCCCCAGGTCTCTCCATTCCAGCCGGTACGCGTCACCATGCCCTGAATGCCCATGAGCGGGGCAAACGGCCCGGGGCTGAAATCTGAGCCGGCCGCGGCTCGAATTCCGGCGTCCAAGAAGGAACGGTACGCCATGCTCCGCTTCATGCGTTCTTCCCCATAAAAATGAAACTTGTCGGAATTGTAGTAGGCATAGGTGGTGAAGGGGGCAGGAACTGCGCCGAGCGCCTTGATACGCCGCAGAAGATCATCGTTGATCAGTGTGCAGTGAGTGATCTTGGGGCGCACGTCGGGACGCGGTGCAGCCTGCTGCGCCCGCTCGTACGCGGTAAGCACCATGTCGATGGCAACATCCCCATTCGCGTGGCAGTTCGGTTGGATGCCAGCCCGCTGCACGCGCTCTGCCCAGGAGTTGAGATCCTCCTGCGTCTCGGTGATGTTGCCCCTGTAGGGAGGATTGGTGCCGGCATAGGGCTGGCTCAGCGCCATGGTACGCTCAGAGAATGAGCCATCGGCGGTGTGCTCCGAGGTAGCGCCAAAGCGAATCCACTCGTCTCCGAAGCCGCTGCTGATCCCGTTGCTGATCATTGCCTCCAAAATATCCCCGCTGGTCTCAAAGCTCACCCGGTGCAGTAGTTCGCCGCGTGCCCGCACTTGCTGGAGCGCAAATAAATTGCCGCTTTCGTGGTGGACGCTGGTCAGGCCATAGCGGACGAATTGTTTGGAAATGTATGCCAGTCCGTCGCGATCACGCTGCTCCTTCTGTTCTGCCGTGAAGGTCTCCCGTTTCCCCACGTTGTCGAATACGTCACGCGCGCGATCGGTGACTCGTCCGTTAAGTTCGCCGTTTTCGTCGTGGTCGTAAGTTCCGCCCATCCGGTTGGGAGTGTCCTTGTTTATTCCAGCCAACTCCAGCGCTCTGCTGTTGTAGTAGGACGTGTGGCCGCCGCGATGATGGACCACCACCGGATGTTCCCTTGAGACCTGGTCCAGGTCGTGCACATTGAGCTGGCGGTTGTCCTTCACCTTTGTGTCGTCGAAGAAGTATCCATCGATCCAAAAGCCCGCGGGCGTCTTCTGGGCCTTGGAGCGGAGTTTATCGATGATGCTGGCAATGGTTACAAACTCGACCTCATAGGGGTTGCCGACGATGACTTCGTAGAGCAGAGTGTTGCCGTCCGCGTGATTGTGGCAATCGATAAATCCGGGCACGATGGTCATCTGCTTTGCATCGAAGGTCTCAGTTTCCCTACCGATGAACGCCTTAGCTTCTGCTGCGCTCCCCCGGCAGAAGAATCGTCCACCCTTAACGGCAAAAGCCTCCGCCTTCGGCATGCGGGAATCGAGGGTGTAGACCTTGGCGTTGAATACGACTAGATCGGCGTGGAGCGGATCAGCGTCGGCACTCTGCGCCGCACCGAATGCGATTGTTCCCAGAAGGCTAGCGCTGGCAAGACCTGCCACGCCGCCTCCGCTCAGGCCCAGGAATTCCCTACGACTGCGGCGGTATTTGTTCATCGCTCCTGCTCCTTACCATCTGCGCCCCGTGAATTTCTGCTCAAGCCGGCCTGTTGCACGTCCGAAGAATCGTCGCCATCTGGTGCGGAGTCCACCTGTTTGTGCCGAACCAAGCGTTCCGTTGGACTGCTTTTCTTCGCATTCTGTCAATGACGAGCACAGCGTCACTCTCTCTCCAGTCTTTACTTTTGTCCTCACCCACGCACGGATCTCTGCGACCCGCTGCTTTTCCGGCAAGGACTCGATATTGGACAAAGACGCAAGAACGCACCTGTCAACGGTTCCGAACCATTCCCTGAATATCAGTGCGAGCCGACCCGATGCACCCAGTCCCCTTATCCGCGGCGATATAACAAGGTTGAGACATTGTTTGAGAGTCCGCTAGATCAAGTTCATCGATGGCAACAAGACTGCGTTTCACGGAGAAGAGATGCTCAGAGCTGTTCCTGCCAAGGTCCATCAGTCTCTCGTGGAGATGGTTCCCCATGAACTTCCAGCGGAAATATTTTTAAGGAAGTCATACCATTGCTGCGTATCAAGTCTCTGGACATATTCCAGTTCTACCTTGTCCACGAATTGTCCTGTGTCGCGGTTCTTGCAAACCGTCGGGTTTGCCCAATAGCGATTGAGTGCATCAAGCCACCTATTCTCATCGCCCAACTCCCAAAGGCTGTTTATGTCCACGGCCATTCCTCATGGACCGAAATTGCGCCCAGGACGTCCGCGAGCAGAGCGCTCGCACCCACGGCGGAATTTGGAAAAGTCCAAGAGTGCCCACATTTGCCCTGCTTAACCCGATGCGAGTCATGGGCCGGAATGCAAATGGATCAGGCGCCAGCACCTGAAGCTTCATGCTTTCCACCCGATGTTATCTCTCGAACTGCCCGGTAGCCCTGGTCGATCGCGATGTTGGTGTAGGCGTGGCCATCGGCATCAGAGTTGGCGATGTGAATGCGTCCGAAAGGCTGCCGGCCAATCACGCATGGGCGCTCGGAATCCGGACGGTCCAAAGGCTCGAAGAGCGGGTTGTACTCGTAGGCATAACCGTGCGGCCATCGGTTCACGGTAATGGCCTGGATGTCGCGAGTCGACTCGAATCCCCCGGCGCCAAGCATGCGTCCGAGTTGATCGCGGAGGTTGCGTTCAAAAACGTCAAAGGGTGTGGTCATCAGCTCATAGCGTCCTGCCCGATATTGATCCTTGGCCGGCAAGCCGGGTTTGCATGGGGTACGCAAAAGATGCAACAGGCAGGGCTCCTGGGGTGTGCGGGGGAAATGATACTCGCCGATTGAAACCGGGAAATCCAGGGACGCTCCGTTGAAGTAGCCGCCGGGCGCGTAGATCGAGTTCACACCCAGTTTCTGGAAAGATTCCCAATTGCTGATCTGCACGTTGGTGTACACCAGCGGAAGTTTTACGCAGTAGTGCAGGGCTTCCTTCTGTTTCTCCGACATTTCCGGACAGAGGTAAGGAATCACCATGTTGTAGCAGGCGAGAACGCAATGCGACGCCCGCACTTTGTGTGCCTTGTCACTGCGAACATAGGTGACCTCGACCTGCTTCGCGTCTTGCGGATCGCCAACATGTTTCGCCCGCACCGCAGTGCTGTTCAACCGGATTCGCACTGCAGACTCGGACTGATCGAGACGCGCGTAGTTCACTCGTGAAGTGACAACGTCCTCCATGGTGGTGCCGGGAACCGCGCCCGGTATCAAGGAGCGAACAAGCAGTCGGGCTACGGAAGCATTGCCGTCGGGGAAGTGAAAGATATAGGGCTCGGCCTGTTCTGGCGAGTCTTCATGGCTTTGCAGTTTCATTCCCTTGAAGCCCGGATAGTCCATCTCCAGACAGTCGAGCGCTGAGACGGCGTCAATGCCAACTGCATACAGTCCATGAGGCGCTGATTGAAAAACTTTCACGACCTCTGGGTCGACCTTCACGTACTGGAGCAAGAAATCCTTGTAGCTAGTCCTTCTTAACTGGCGCCGCTTCTCTTCCGTGGAAAGCCCCGGTAGATAATCAACTTGCGTTTCTTGCAGGCGAGCCAGGTCTTTGCGCGCCACGTCGGAAATCGGAATCTGCGCCAGAATCTCGGGCGGGTAGGTCAAGCCAAGGTAGTGTGTCCCGAAGCCAGGCAAGAAGCGGTCGACACCGAAAGTTTCTTTGTCGAAGAAAGTCGCCCGCTTCAAACCCATACTCTTATAGAGCTTTTGGTCGAAGTACTTGTAAAAGCGATCGACCTCGATTCCCAGTTCCTGCAGGAGGCCGAATGCTTCTTTGCTGTAGTGATGAGGCGCTTCCAGCGACTGCGTTCCTCCATAGCCGATCAGCAGCCGCTGACCATTCTGGAACTCGTTGCGTTTCGCGTGTCCACCAAAATCGTCGTGGTTGTCGACCACCAGGATTTTGGCGGCTGGTCCCGCGAGCTTTCGGAAGAAGTAGGCCGACGCCAGGCCGCTGATGCCGCCACCCACGACTACCAGATCGTAAGATTCCTTTTCGTCAACGGCGTCCGGCCAAGCGTGGCCGTCGCGCATCTCGTGTGCCACTTCCCAGGATCCATCGTGGCTGCCCCGCATTCCTGTTTTGGCAGGTGGGTAATAGCTCGGATCCTTCTCCGCCGCGGCATCGGGCGCTGACATCGCTTCCAGCCAGGCAGGGCTGCTGGTTGCCAGCGAGGCGCCCACGGCGACAGCACAACCGTTCAGAAAATCGCGCCGCGTTATGGTGCGGTCCATTCCCAACGCCCGGTCTCGCGCCTTGCTCATCGGCTTCTCCTATGAGAAACGACTCGCCCGGTTCCAGAATCTAGTTCCCGAGTAAGCCATCGAACACAACCTGCAAACTCTCACCTCGCAATCTCATCCAGCCTAAAAAGTCATTCGTAGAGCTAGCTGCAGGATTCTCGGGGCGTATGTTCCGCTGATCTCGCCGAATGTTCCTGACGTAACGGACGTATCAGAAGGCGGCCGGAATTCTGCATGATTGAAGATATTGAATGCCTCGGCGCGGAAGATGAGTTTCGTTCGCTCCCCGACAAGGTCGGTTGATTTTTCCAGCGCGAGGTCCAAATTGGAATGTCGCGGACCATGGAAGGAATTCCTCGCATAGGTTCCATAGAATCCCAATGGACAAGTACCTGCCCCGATACAGGTGTCAGGTTGGAATGAGTTGGGATTGAACCAAAAGTTTCCGCTGGCTCCGTTAAACGTTTGCACACGACGGGGATCAAATGTTTGCACGGAACTGCCCATTTGGTCTGCTCTAACGATCTCTCCATCCCCGGCTCCCGACGGGCCAGGATCTGTGGAACGCTGGTGCGTACCGGCCAGAAAGTCCAGCGGGATTCCCGATTGAATGAAGTAAATGGGATACAAGCTCCAACCGGAGGTCAGCCGCTTTGGGCCCGTAGCCCACGTTTTGGCGAATGGCAGCTCCCAACCTCCGCTGAGCGCAAATCTCTGCCGGAGATCAAAATCCGAATTGTCGTAGAACTGGTTGTGGGTGTAGTAAGGAATCGAAGAAACCCGCGAATTGAATCCCGTTCCGTTGTCCAGGTTGTGAGACCAGGTGTAGGCGGCCGTAAAAAACACATTTCCGATAAAGCGCACATCCTCTGCTCTCTTCGTCAGGCTGGTAAGCAAGCCGTTGTAATTCGCGTGGTTGAGGCCATCGAAGGTTGGCGCAAAACCGAAGGTGTTGGGATCTGCATTGGGATTTGAAGCCAGGAGTTGCTGGTTCAGAAGACGTGTGCTGGTTCCCAGAATCATGGGGTTTTGGTCAACCCAGGTGAGCAGTTTGTGCGAGGAACTTCCCGCATAACCGATCTCAGCCATCAGCCCGTTTGCCAGTTGACGCTGGATGCTCAGGTTGTATTGATAGATGTAGGGCGTCTTGAGGTGAATATTAACGAAATTATTGCCTGCTCCCAGAAACGGGGTGAACCCGGCATTCGCAAAATTGACGTTTGAAGGCGGAGGTATCTGCGACGGGAAGGGATCGACTTGGCCAGCGGTCTCGTAGGGGTGGGAGAGTATTGGATTGACCGCGTTCGCGGGAACTTGTGTGGGATCAAAGGTAAAGTCTGTTCCGCCAGCCCAGGGCGCCTCGTCGGTGGCCCAATCTGACATCCAGCCGTTCAGGGTGTCAAAGAACAAACCTCCGCCGCCACGAATACTGGTTTTTCCGTTTCCCAAGGGATCCCACGCGATTCCGATGCGCGGAGAAAAATTCGTATGGTCGGGGAAGTACCAGCCCCGCGGCGCTCCCGGATCGCCGGGAACCAGGAACCCAAGCGGCGCACCCGGAAATTTTACGGACTGCACGCCCGGAACAATGCTGAAACTATATCCATGAGTGTCAGTTTCGGGGCTCGTGTACTCATAGCGAAGCCCGAAGGTTACGGTCAGGCGCGGCGTTGCCTTCCATTCGTCCTGCGCGAAGGCTGCATATTGTTTTTGGTGCTCATTGCTAGGCGCTTTTGAGTATTCGCTAAACTCGTCCGACGCTCCGAACAGAAAATCCGCCAGATCATTTCCCGAACCTATTCCAAAGGGCCCGGAGAAGTAGAAGATCCCGTTCGTCTGATAGGCGTAGATCGAGTTCTCTTGCATGATCCCGAAGCGGCCGCCAAACTTGTAGGTATGATGCCCGCGATTCCAAGTCAGCGTATCGGAAATCGCGTAGTTGTTGTCGGCCTTCCAGGCCACATTTGGATTAAACCCCACGTTCATGCCGCTGGCGAATGCCAGCGACGGCGGTCCGAAGGGATCGTCTGACTGTATATTAACGCCCAATTGCGCTGGAGTAGGCAGGTGACTGTTGGGAAGAGCGGTTTGTTGGAAACGCTGCGCTGTGATCAGCACCTCATTCAACGTGGAAAGCGAAACGGTTTTTGTGTAGGCGATATTGCCGAAGTAGTCCCAAGTCGTAGTGGCGGAAGTGAAACCGGGGATATTGGCTCCGAAGAATGGGTTGAGAATGGGCTCCTTGTTGGAGCCGACGGAGAGCGAAATGTGGTCGTTTTTGGTCGCGTAGAAGTCGAACTTGCCCACATACTGATTCACATTGTCTTTTTGGGCGCCTTGCGGAAAGACTTGCCCGTTGGGTGAGGTTGGAATGATGCCGGCTGTGATATAGCTCTGCGCAACCGGATTGATCGTCGTAGGATCGATGATTGCCTGCAGTTGTTTGGCTGGGTCAGACTGGTAATACGGATGAGCCTGAAGGAACGCGACCACTCCTGGATCGGGGCCGGCACCCTGAAAATTTGAGAAGTCCCCTCCCAATTCAGCCGGGGTGTAGGTGGTGACAAATCCCTCATTGACGGTTGCCGTTTGGCGCTGCCCCTGGTAGCCGAAAAAGAAGAAGAACCGGTCCCTACCGTTCAGCCACTTGCCCAGCGTAATTGGGCCGCCAATCACGCCTCCAAACTGATTGCGCTTGAGCACCTGGCGCGGATTTCCCAGTTCGTTGTCGATGTAGTCGTTGGCGTTGAATGCGTCATTCCTGAGGTATTCAAATAGGCTTCCGTGCAAGCCGTTGGTCCCCGACTTGAGGACCACGCTGATGGTGCCGCCTCCGTTCCGGCCATATTCGGCGGTGTAGTTATTCTCAAGAAGTTTGAACTCTTCCACAGCCTCGGGATTAGGATTGAATACTACCTGGTTGCTCGTGGTCCGATTATTCATGCCGCCATCGAGCAGGTACGTGATGGCGTCGCCGCGACCGCCCGCCACGCTGATGCCCCCGAGTCCGGTTTCGGTCGAGCCCCCGTTGCTCGTACCGTAGGTCCCAATGTCATCGGCGATGGGAACGACGCCAGGTTGGGTCAGTGCAAGATCAAGAGTATTGCGTCCGTTGAGAGGAAGGTCCTGGATAGCTTTGCCGGTGACCGTTCCGCCGATCGTAGGATTCACCGTCTCGACCTGGGCAGCCTGCGATTGCACTTCGACGGTCTGATTGGCAGTTCCCACCTTCAGGCGAATGTCGATACGCAGCGCCTGGTTAATGGTGAGCTCCTGAGCTTCGGTCGTGGCCTTGGCGAAGCCGCGGTTCTCGACCGTTACCTTGTACATGCCAATAGGCACGTCGAGCACCTGGTAGCTCCCGTTGTCATCGGTCACTGTGCTCCAGCCCAAATTGGTGCCAACGTTGGTCACGGTCACCTTGGCACCCGCAACTGCCGCTCCCTGAGGATCAGCGACGATGCCGATGACTCGTCCGTTGGTGTTTTGTGCCCAAACGGAAACCCCGAAGATCAAAACGGCGAGAGACAGAGTGATTGCCGCCCGCCGCGTGCAGGGTGAGCAGGAAAAACGCTTGCAGCTTCGCAGTGCCATACAATACCCTCCGGCAGAAATCGAATTGTTTTACCGGTACGGATCGCAGAGACAGAAGTCCAGAAGTTGAAAACGAGATCTGGCAGCGACGCGGGAACGGCTCATCGAAGGCGCGGACGGCATCGCCACAAAAGACTGCGCACGGCATATAGGGCAACCTCTGCTCCTTCCGCGCCTTTGAGTCCGAATTATCCTTTGTAGATTCCGGCCAAACCTTACGAGAATTGCGGAAGGTTAGAAAAGTATCCCCTTCAGTGTCAAGCAGAAAATTCCTATCCAGGCAAAGCGTTTCTTGAATCGTCCCTACCGCTCCCAACTCGCCAGGTTCCTGGACAGCACAATACGCCAGAGTTGAAGAAGACCGGCTTTTCATTCTTCTTGACAGGGCTCGCTACTTTTTCTAACCTTGCGGACTTATAGTAATGTGTGTGCTGCGACACGCAGCGAATCTCTGCTCCGCAATCCGGGGGAACCCTCATGCGGGTTTGGATGTGCCTGTTCATGTTGTGGCGCCTTGGGTTGCAGCCAGCCTTGGCCCAAGATCGCGACTATGGTCGCTCCATGGTAGTGACTGGCCGCGGTATTGTGGCTACCAGCCAAGTTCTCGCTTCCCAGGCAGGCGCCCACATCCTTGAAAGGGGTGGTTCCGCGATCGACGCGGCGATTGCCGCGAATGCAGTGCTGGGCGTAACTGAGCCCATGATGAACGGCATCGGCGGTGATCTGTTCCTTCTGCACCGGGATGCCAAGAGCGGCAAGCTGTACGGGCTAAAGGCAAGTGGGTGGGCTCCGCAAGGGCTCCGCAAGGCCTCACCATAGATTTCCTGAAGAAGCAGGGCATCACGTCGATGCCTGACGATGGAATCCACAGTGTCACGGAGCCGGGAGCCGTGGATGGTTGGGCGAAGGCTCATCAGCGTTTTGGAAGATTGCCCGGGCACGAATTTTGCTGCCGCTGACCCGCGGGCCGATGGCTCGGCTGAGCCGGAGGGGATGCCAAAAGAGTAGTGGGGCTATTTTTGTGGGAGAGGGGCTTCTTTGCGTACCAAGCGGCACGGTCTATGAATACTGAACGCTTCGTCGTGAATCCATGAGCGAAGAAAACCGCGACCGTCAGTTGGGGATGAATCGCCGCATCACACGGCGTGATTTCCTCAACGGTGTTGCCGTAGGCATTGGAGCCCTCGGTTACGCCAGCCTGCCAGACCTGGCTTACGGCGCCCATGGTGCATTCCAAGCTGGGGCCGATTCCGCCAAACTCGACCCGCCTGCTCTGACCGGAATGAGAGGCAGCGCGCCGGGCTCGTACGATGTGGCGCACACACTGCGCGATGGAAATTTCTGGGAAACCGCCGGAAGCCCCGCAGACACGAACGAAACGTATGATTTAGTGGTCGTCGGAGGCGGCATCAGCGGGCTGGCTGCGGCTTACTTCTACCGCAAGAACGCCGGCAAGGGTTCACGCATTCTGGTCCTCGATAACAACGACGATTTTGGCGGCCACGCCCGGCGCAACGAGTTCCGGGTGGAAGGACGGCTGCTGTTGAGTAACGGCGGAACCCAGTCAATTGAGAGTCCCTCGGAATACAGCGAAGTGGCCAAAGGCGTTCTCAGTGATCTGGGTGTCCAAACGAAGACCTTTTATAAGGCCTACGACCAGAAGTTGTACTCGCATCTCGGCACGGCCTGTTTCTTTGACAAGCAGACCTTTGGCGAGGATCGCCTGGTAACTGGAATGGGCTCAACTCCCTGGCCCGAGTTTCTCAAGAAGAGTCCGTTGCCGGAAAAAATGCAGCTGGCGATTGCCCGTCTCTACGACGAGAAGAAGGACTACCTCTCCGGCCTCTCGAAACAGGAGAAGCACGGGCGGCTGGCAAAGATCAGTTACGCGGGATTCTTGACTGAGATTTGTAAAGCTGATCCTGGCGTCTTGCCATTTTTCCAGAGCTATACACACGATTTGTATGCAGTCGGAATTGATGCGGTTTCAGCTCTTGCCTGCTATAGAAATCCCGACGACTATGGGGCGTGCCACTATGCAGGTTTTGAAGGGATGGATCTAGGCGCAGACGAAGACAAAGAAGAACCCTACATTTTTCACTTTCCCGACGGGAATGCGTCCATCGCCCGCTTGCTCGTGCGGAGTCTTATCCCTGAAGCGGTTCCTGGGCACACCATGGAGGATGTTGTTACCGCAAGTGCCGACTACAGCAAACTGGATCAGCCGTCATCTCCAATCCGAATACGCCTGAACTCAACCGCGGTTCGTGTGCAACACTCTGGGCGACCCGAGTCGGCGAAAGAGGTGGAAGTCTCGTATGTCCAAGAAGGAAAGCTGAAGAAGACAACAGGGAAGTCCTGCATCCTTGCCTGTTACAACAGCATGGTCCCATATCTTTGTCCGGAGCTGCCCGAAAAGCAAAAAGAAGCTCTGCACTATTGCGTGAAGGAACCGCTCATTTATACACACGTTGCCATTCGCAATTGGACGGCATTCCACAAACTGGGGATCCGGCAAATCGTATCGCCGGGAAGTTACCACAGCTTCACCATGCTCGATTTTCCCGTCAGCCTGGGCGCGTATCAGTTTCCCAGGAACCCGCAAGAACCAATGGTGCTCTTCATGTTGCGGACTCCCTGCAAGCCGGGGCTGCCGCGCCGAGATCAGTATCGGATGGGCAGGTTCGAACTCATCAGCACGCCATTTTCTGACTTTGAACGCAAAATCCGTGAACAGTTGAATCGCATGCTCGCACCGTCTGGATTCGATTCCGCGCGCGACGTTGCTGCCATAACGGTAAATCGATGGGCGCACGGTTACGCCTACGAATACGATTCTTTGTTTGATCCGCACTGGGCGCCGGAAGATCGACCTTGCGTCATTGGACGGAAACAATTTGAACGAATCTCGATTGCGAATTCCGACGCCGCTGCCAGTGCCTATACGAATGCGGCCATCGACCAGGCCTATCGTGCAGTTCAGGAACAAGTGAGAGGTGCGTAAGAAATATGGATGATCTCAAGAATCAAGACGGCGCTCGATCCCGCGATCGCGCGCTTGGCATGCACCGCAACATCACGCGCCGGGATTTCTTGAACGGCATGGCCGTTGGCGTGGGTGGCGTGCTCGCCAATCCATGGATTGGAGGACTGCTCTCGGCCCAAACCCTTACAGCCTCGGCGCAAGATCGCCCAGGTTACTATCCTCCAACTCTCAACGGAATGCGGGGAAGTCATCCCGGTGCTTTCGAAGTGGCACACTCGCTGCGTGACGGAAACTTCTGGCAAAAAGCAGGCAAGCCGGTCGAGACTGGCGAGGAGTACGACCTGGTGGTGGTCGGGGGCGGCATTAGTGGTTTGGCGGCGGCCTACTTCTATCGCAAGCAAACCGGGCCTTCAGCTCGCATTCTCATTCTGGACAATCACGACGATTTTGGGGGACATGCCAAAAGAAACGAGTTCCACCTCGGTGGGAGGATGCTGTTGACCAACGGGGGAACGGTCGCTATCGAGTCGCCGTTTCCTTACAGCAAAGAGGCGCGCGGACTGCTTGCCGAGTTGGGCATCGATCCCCCGGCACTGCAAAAGAAGTATGCGGACAATCACGAGTCCGGCGGTCTTGGATTTGGCTACTTCTTCGATAAGGAAACGTTCGGAACCGAGCGATTGGTCACGAACGCGCCTGGGGGAGGCAATCGTCGACAGGGTGCGTCAGCAAAATGGGCGGACTTTCTCGCACGAACTCCGATGTCGGCTCAGGCTCAACAGGACATTGTCCGCATTCAAGAAGCCAAGGTTGACTATATGGAAGGAGTAGATCAAGAGGAAAAGAAAGCCCGCCTCTCCAAAATGAGCTACAAAGATTTCCTGCTCAAAGTGGTGAAGGCTCACTCGGATGTCACTCCTTTTTACCAGACTCGTACTCATGGGTTGTATGGGATCGGCATCGATGCGGTTCCGGCGCTGGATTGTTGGGCAATCCACTTTCCTGGGTTTCAAGGCATGGGTCTCGAGCGCGTACCTTCAAAAGGCTTGACCTTCACTGCGCTGGGAGAAGTAACACCACAAGAGGAATTTCACTTTCACTTTCCCGACGGCAACGCGTCGATCGCGCGCATGTTGGTGCGGTCCCTAGTGCCCGGTTCTGCTCCTGGGAACACAGCCGAGGATATTGTGACAGCCAGAGTGGACTACGGTCGCCTGGATCATGGAGATTCTCCCGTCCGCATACGCCTGAACAGCACCGCGGTGTTGGCGCGGCATGTGGGAGACTCTGCTTCGTCTAAACAAGTCGAGGTGGTGTATGGCCGCGACGACAAAGCGTACAGCGTACGAGGCAAAGCGGCGGTGCTGGCGTGCTGGAATATGGTCATTCCGTTTCTTTGTCCGGACCTGCCTGCGCAGCAGAAAGAGGCGCTGCACTATGGGGTGAAGGTGCCCCTGGTTTACACAGTGGTGGGCCTCCGCAACTGGACAGCATTTCACAAGCTGGGAGTCCGAGGCGTCTCCTGTCCGGGGATGTATCACACCTCCATGAATCTGGATCAACCCGCAAATATCGGTGACTATAAGCGGCCAGAGTTTCCAGATGAGCCGATCTTGGTGCACATGCTGCGCACTCCGTGCCAACCAGGTCTTTCTGCGAGGGAACAGCAGCGTGCGGGGCATTACGAGTTGCTGGCTACACCCTTTGAGACTTTTGAACGAAACGTCCGCGACCAACTTGTCCGCGTGTTGGGCAGCGGCCGTCTTGATCCTGCCCGCGATATAGAAGCGATTACGGTCAACCGCTGGCCCCATGGATATGCATACGAGTACAACCCGCTGTGGGACCCGGACTGGCCGGAGGGGAAACGGCCGTGCGATATCGCACGACAACGCTTCGGGCGGATTACCATTGCGAACTCCGATGCCGCCGCTGCCGCCTACACCGACCAGGCGATCGATCAAAGCTATCGAGCTGTGCAGGAGTTGTTGTCAAGCTGAAGCCGCAACTCGAAGGTGACGAAAATGAACAAGCGAAGGAACACCGCTGTGTCGATTCTGATTGGTCTAACCCTGGTCCTGCCGTGCCTCGCGCAGACTTCGCAGGCGGAAAAGGAAATCCTGGACCTGGAGCAGAAGATGAATGCGTCCTATGCCGCCAACGATCTTCCCTCCTACTTCGCTTACTACTCTCCGGACTTCACACAATGGCTCCCTGAGGGGCGTACCGACCTGCCGCAATACGAGAAAATGTGGACTGCTTTCATCAAGAGTGGTGGGGGAGTCGAATCTGTTCAATTGTCCGACATGCATGTGCAGATAGACCCGAGCGGAGATACCGCAGTCGCGAGTTACCTACTGCGCGTCAAAACCCGCTCGGCTAAAGGTGTGGTAAGTGATGAAACTTTTCAGGAATCCGATGTCTGGTTTAAGCGCAACGGAGAGTGGAAGGTCGTGCACCTGCATTATTCGCCGGCGCCCAAGAGGAAGTAGTCTACCGCTGCTCTCGGAGGGCAGTTCGTGAGCGACTCTTACGATCGCTATCTAGGCATGAATCGGCCGATCACGCGCCGGGATTTCATGAACGGCGCTGCCATGGTGATCGGAGCCGCCATGCTTCCGACTGCTCCGGCGTTCGGCGTAGCCAATCCCCTGGAGCCGCAGAACGAACCCGGATACGATCCACCAGTAAAGACAGGCTTGCGCGGCAGCCATTCCGGTTCGTTCGAGATTGCCCACCGCTTGCGAGACGGCACCTTTTGGGAGAGCGCAGGCAATCCCGTCGAGAGCGGCGAAACATACGATCTGGTGATTGTCGGGGGAGGAATTAGTGGATTGGCCGCCGCTTATTTCTTTCGCGAGAAAACAGGAAAGTCAGCTCGCATTCTCATTCTTGAGAACCACGACGACTTCGGAGGTCACGCTAAGCGAAACGAGTTTCATTTGGGCGGCCGGCTGCAGCTGTTGAACGGTGGAACCCTCCTCATCGACAGCCCCACGCCGTACAGTCCGGTCGCCGCTGGTCTGCTGAAGAAGCTCGGCATTGATCCTCCACAATTCGAGGCGAGATATACAGACCACAAGCTCTATCGATCTCTGGGTCTCGATTCTGCTGTCTTCTTCGATAAAGAAACATTCGGCGAGGATCGGCTGGTGGTGGGCGTGCCTAGACGTGGCTGGGACGATGAAGTGTCTGAAAGCGAAGCAGGGAAAGCGCTCAGCTGGACGAACTTCATGAACAAAACGCCGCTCTCCCCTGAAGTCCGGCGCGACATCGTGCGCATACAGGAAGCTAAAGTGGACTACATGCCGGGTCTCTCTTCGGCAGAGAAGAAGGCAAGGCTTTCGAAGATGAGCTATCGGGACTTTTTGCTCAACGTGGTGAAGGTGGACCCCGGAGTGATTCCGTTTTATCAGCGGCGCACCGAGGGAGAATGGGGAGTTGGAATTGACGCCGAGCCTGCCTTGGACTGCTGGGCGCTCGGCTTCCCTGGATTTCAGGGCATGGGTCTTGAGCCCGGTGCCGCGCCGCACATGAGTTATTCGGCGGCTGGATATGCCACTGGCGGTTCGTATCGTTTTCACTTTCCTGATGGGAACGCTTCGATTGCTCGATTACTTGTAAGGGCGCTCATTCCGGAGGCTGTGCCGGGCCACACGGCGGAAGATGTGGTCACCGCGCAAGTCGACTACAGCCGCCTAGATCGAGAAGATGCCTCGCTAAGACTTCGCCTGAACAGCACCGTAGTCGGCGCACGCAACGTCGGAATACCTTCCGCTGCCCGGGAAGTCGAGGTTCTCTATGCGAGTGGCAAGCAGTTGTTTGAGGTGCGGGCCAAGGGCTGCGTGCTGGCATGCTGGAACATGATGATTCCTTATTTATGCCCGGAGCTTCCCGAAGCACAAAAGCAGGCTTTGCATTACCTGGTCAAAGTGCCGTTGGTTTACACCAGCATTGGCATTCGTAACTGGACATCATTCCAAAAGCTAGGCATTCAGCGCGTCTCTTCGCCGGGTTCCTACTGGTCCGACGTTAGCCTCAACTCCGCAGTTAACATGGGTGAGTATCGAAGTCCCACGAGCCCCGAAGAGCCAATCTTATTGCATCTCAGTCGGGCTCCCTGCCAGCCCGGCTTGCCAGCCCGGGAGCAGCACAAAATCGGCAGATACGAACTGCTAACCACAACTTTTGAGACGTTCGAGCGGAAAATCCGCGACCAGCTTGCCCGTACTCTAAGCTCCGGGGGCTTCGATCCGGCGCGCGACATCGAGGCAATCACCGTGAATCGATGGCCGCATGGCTATGGTTACGAGTACAACCCGCTATTCGATCCCGACTGGCCCGAAGACAAGCGCCCCAACTTGATCGGCCGCAAACCCTTTGGAAGGATAACCATTGCCAACACCGACTCCGCTGCGACAGCCTATACCGATGCGGCGATAGATCAGGCGGACCGGGCCGTGAACGAGCTATTACGCGGCTGATCGCGAGAGCTATTGTTACTTCGCAGAGATTGGACCTTCGTTTCCGCGTTCTGCTTGGCACCAGACAATACTTCGGGATCGACATGGGCTTGGCGAAGAGGTGGGAAATCCGCCAGCGCACCGGCCGTTTAACCAGGACTGCGACGGGTTAGCGGACTTCTGTTGTTATGGATGAATCCTGCGAAGTGTAGATTACTTCGCCATCGAGCAGCGTCATCAGGCATTTCAGATCTTTGATCTGCTCATTGGAGACGGAGTAGAAGTCGCGGTCCCAGACCGCAATGTCGGCTCTTTTGCCTACCTCGAGGGTACCGATCTTATCTTCGAGAAACATCTGACGCGAACCCCAGGCGGTGTAGCTGCGGAGGGCGGTGTGGATGTCCACGCCTTCGGCCGTCCCGAAGGGCTGCAGGCCGTAAGTACCTTTGGCGGTTTGCCGCACTACGGAGGCCCAGAGTCCGAAACGGGCCGCCACCGGGGTGACGAAGTAGTCCGACCCTCCGGACCACAGAACACCTCGGGATTGCAGGGTCCTGAAGGGCTCCAGCCGCTGGCCGCGCTTGGGACCATAATTGGCCGCATAGATGTCGCCGATCCACCAAAGGAATCCGGGCTGCATTTCCGGATATCCAGCGTCGTATTTGCTTTGCAGGTTCGCCATCACGTCGAGGGCATGTGGAGTGGGCAGGTTGGCGTGGATGATGCTGTGGCGCAGGCCAGAGCGGGGCTGCTCCTGCTCGACAAGGGCGTAGGTATCGACGACCAAGTCCATGGCGCGGTCCCCGACGGCGTGGGTACCAACTGGGACGCCATTCTGGTGGAAGAGGCGGACCATTTCTCGATAAACAGCAGGGTCGATTTGCGGATAGCCGCGATTGCCCGCGCCTGAACTGGTGACATCTGGAGTTTTGGCGTCTCGCAGCCAATCGTCATAGACCCAGCCTGTGCGTGCGCCGCCGGACCCGTCGATGTAGATTTTGGCGCCGCAGGAGAGCAGGCGGTCGTCGCCGAGAGTGGAGGGCAGGCGAGGAACGGCGTTGATCTGGGCCAGCGCCTTGCGCGCCGACTGCAGTGTCGAACCGGCGTGCCATAGGACGCAGATGCGCTCCTTGAGCTGCCCCTGATCGAGGAGAGATTTGTAGGCATCCCAGTGGAGCTGGTAAATGTCAGGATCTTTAACGGCGGTCATGCCTTCGCTGTGCAGCACCTGTTGAATGTAGAGGATGCCTTGACGCATCTGCTCGGAGGTGACGGGCGGGATGAGGCTGTTGACGGGCTCCATGGCGGATTCTTCTTTGAGGACGCCGGTGGGGTTGCCGTGGGAGTCGCGATCGATGGTGCCGGCGGTGGGATCTGCTGTGCCGGCGGTGATATGGGCCAGCTTGAGGGCGAGCGAGTTGGCGACTCCGTAATGGCCGGTGGTGTGGATGAGCCAGACGGGATTGTTGGGGGCGACGGCATCAAGATCGGCAGCGGTAACGTAGCGGTGTTCGGCCAGCTTGCCCTCGTCCCAGCCGGAGCCGGTGACCCATTCGCCAGGCTTGACGAGAGCGACCTTGGCCTTTACACGGGCGACGATTTCAGCCACCGAAGCGGCATCCGAGAGCTTTATCCCGTAGAGTTCTTCGACGCCTCCATCAGCGATGTGTGCGTGGCTGTCGATAAGGCCGGGGGTGGCGGTATGACCGTGGAGGTCGATGATGCGGGTGCCTGGAGCATTGCCCACGAATTCCAGAACTTCGGCGTCGGTGCCGACTTTCACGATTACGCCACGGCGGACGGCGATGGCCTGGGCTACCGAATCGCTGGCATCCACGGTGAGGATATGGCCGTGAATTAGGACCAGGTCGGCGGCCTGGTTTTGGGCGGGGAGCATGGCAGTAAACAGCAGGGTCCCCAGTAGCACGCTTGACGCACTAAGTTTACGGTGCAGAGACATCGTTCGATTCTACGCGCGAGCGCAAATTCAACCACTGTGGATCCCTGGGCAAGAATTCCTTCCTAAATGCAGTATCCAGTGCCAATAACAACGAACGCTGGACACGCTCTCTTCCACCTCACCTGTAAAGTTTCCCGTGCGCTTGGACACACCAGAGCTTTCCGTCGCATCATCCGATTGTTCCGGTTTGTCGGCTCTGGAAAGCAATCGCCGATGGCATCTGTCGGCTCGCAACGATGCACTGGAGCCGATTGCGCGATAAAGAATCAGCTCTATATGTAATTCGTCTATCTACAGTGCAAACCGAGAAAGGCTTTGACAGCAGATTATAGCTTCCTCATACAAGAGCTGCTGGATCGCCAGGACATCCACAATGCGATCTCTCGCTACTCGCCGACAACATCCTGCAGCAGTAGGATGAGACATTCAGCGACGACAGCAAGATCGATGAAGCTGGGCAGCGGGCGCAGTGGTTACCCAGATCCACTCGCTGCTGAGAAGTTCGTGTTGGCGATCGAGCAACTCGCCAGCTACCTACTAGACGCGTAAGTAATGGCTCCTTGCCTTAGGATCTATCCCGGAGCCCAGGATATTCACACTTCCAACACCAGACCTGCGGGGAGATTTCACTCGAGGATATTGGCAGCTCAGTTTATTTACGGCGGAACGCACGACGAAAGAGAAAACTTAACCGAAAAGCTTTTTCTCTTCCTGGCTACAGTTTGACACCGCGCGCTATCCCTGGTCCAGGCGCGGGCTCCAAGGTAGGGTGCGAGTTGCATGCTACGAGTGCGCAGATGTCTTAATGCTCCTTGCGGCGATTCGTGGCGGCGTCAACAGCCTGATGGCGGAGGCCATCTGATTATCGCCAAACGCGATGAGGAATCGCTTCTCCAGCTACGGCAGCTTCGCGTAGCCGCTTCAATTCCGTTCGCATGTCGGCTGCACTCGGATTAGACCTGCTGACGGAGGTTGGGACGCAGTGTGAGCGAGCCGTCATCGTTCAGCTTCTGGTGACATGCCCACCGCACGGGATAGCGCATTCCCTTTACCTCAATCTCAGCTCTCAGTTTCAATCCTTTCCAATCCGTGACGTTCGGAAGCACGAACTGTGCCTGCCGAATCCTACCCGGTAACGGGTGACCGGCATCCAGACAACCGCTGGTGAGCGCCTTTCCGTCCTGGGCCCCGATGGTCACCCTCAATATGCCCGGCACACCCGCGATGCCGTCATTTGCGAAGCCCACAATTAGCCCCAGGTAACCGTCGTCGTTATAGCTCCAGATGAAAGACGGCCTCACCCGATAGCCAATTCGTCGATTGATGCGGTCGAACGCTGCCGGATAAGCCTGGTAGTAGGCCATCAGATTCTTTGCGCTGATCTGGTGAAAGTTCCAGAGCGACCAGTAATTCGCCCCGACATCCACCACATGGGCGATCATGTTCTCTGCCGGGGATATCCCTTCATGCGAGGCGCTCGGATCGGGAAGTTTACCTGGAAGCCCCTGCTCGAGCAATGCCGCGATCCAGGGTGGGCGATTGCTGAGCGCTTCAATCTGCTCGTTTTCGATAAAAATGGTGTCGCTGCGAATCCAATTGTTGCTGCGGACCGTGCGGTCTACCAGTTCTGAATTGCCAACCCGGCTATAGTCCGGTTGAGTGTTGGTCAGTAGAGGAGTCTTCTTAAAGTGCTCGAGCTGGACTTCGAGCATATTTATCCAGGTCCGCTCCGCCGTCAGGTAATCGGGGAAAGGATTGTTGCTGAATGGCCAAGTGTGCCCTTCACCCCAGAAGCCATACATGAAAGTGTCAATAAATTCGATGAGCGAATTGCCATCGAATTCCGCCGCCAACTGGCCAACCAGCTCTTTGAATGCCTGCTGAAAAAGAGGATGGTCGTACCGGGGCTGATAACGCGAATGCGGGTTCTGCAAGTATTTTTTTGCCGAAGCACTGCTCTCCTGATCGCTAAGAACCAGATCAACTTTCGGCACCTTGTCGAGTACAAAATCCGGGAGGGCCGCATCGTGGGTATAGTCTGGCGCGCACATCTGAATTCGCAATCCGACCCGCTTGTTGTTCTTCTTCGCCAATTCAAAAACGAGCTTCAGATAATCGGGCAGCTCCAGGCGTCCAGGCCGCGGCTGCACTTCTCTCCACGTCGGACGGATGTAAAGCTGCTGGCCCAAGGGAAATCGAACCAGGTCCTCGATCGCCTGGGGAATATTGTCCGCCTTGATTTCGTCCGTGCCGCTGTCTGCCGTGATATAGGTGACCAGTCCCATGCCATAGTTCGGCACGACGTCTTCCGAAGGCGTTGTGGTCATCACCACGTCGTCAGTGGGAATGACGGCATCAGGTGCGTATTGAGGAAACGGACCCTGATTGAGGCGATCTCTCACCTGGGGACCAGAGCCGAAGTCGTAGTTTCCCCAGTTGTGGGCGGGAACCTTCGCTTGCGCTTTACCCCTTCCAAGTTCTGCAGCTACGGCAACAGCGACAGTGCTTTTTAGAAAATCTCTACGCCGCATTCGGGATTATCTCCTCCTTAATCGTTCGATGAAACTTTGGCCGAGGTTGGATAGATCCGAACTTCAGGGCAAGATTGATTCTGAAGCTGCGGTATCACTGTGGAGGTGGAAATGGAAAGTATACAATAGGTTTCGAAAGCATACGCAAGATGACAAACTCCCTCAGCAACCAGCTTCGAAAGCTGAAAGCCGCGACTACGATTTGGCTTTGGGTCGCTCTCACAATTGTGTTTGCGTCTGGGTCGCCTGCTGCCGCGGCGGACCTCCCTATCGGCAAGGCTCAGATTCAGGGCGGCAATCTGCGCATCGAGTTTGATCACCAGCTGCGTAGCCGGGTGGTGGCCTGTTTCGACAAGAAGGAGACGGTGATGGGGCCGTTCTCTGCCTCTGAGACTTTGGCAACTAGCGATAAGCCTTGGACCGAATTTCTCCTGACCTCGCAAAAACGCGAGCGTACAAAGGACGCTTTCGGGGAGGGTCAGCGGCTCACCGTCGAAGGAAAGGCGGGAACGCTCACAAAGATGGTGTCCGTCACCGTATATGACGACTTTCCCGCGATGGCGTTTTTCGAGGTCCAGTACACCAATACCGGAACAACCAAGCTTGCGATCGAAAGTTGGGCCAACAATGCGTACACGGTGAACGCGCAACGCAGTGTGGGCCAGCCAGCTTTCTGGTCTTATGAGAGCGGCTCCTACGAGAAACGCCCCAACTGGGTCTTACCGCTGTACCCAAATTTTCAGCAGGAGAATTATCAGGGCATGAACGCCAGCGATTACGGTGGCGGCACGCCGATTGTCGACGTCTGGCGGCGTGACGTTGGAATTGCTGTGGGACACGTCGAGCCGCGGCCGAAGCTGGTTTCCCTGCCCGTATCCATGCCTGATCCCGCGCACGCCAGGATTGCTGTGCGCTTCGCCAAAGCTATCTCCCTCATCCCCGGCGAAAGCTTTCATACGTTTCGCACCTTCGTCGCCGTCCACCAGGGAGACTACTTCCGCACACTCGCCGATTACCGGCGCTTCATGATGAAACAAGGTTTCCAAACGGCCACCGCTCCCGACGACGCTTTCGGCGCCATCTGGTGCGCGTGGGGGTATGGACGAAAGGTTCAGCCCCAGCAGGTATATGACACACTTCCGACCGTTAAGAGCCTGGGATTTGTGTGGGTCACGCTCGACGACGGTTGGCAGAACAATGTGGGCGATTGGCAACTCGATCCCAAGAAATTCCCCAACGGAGACGCCGACATGAAGGCGCTGGTGGACCGCATCCACCAGGAAGGTTTCAAAGCTCAGCTCTGGTGGTCGCCGCTCAGCGCTGTGCCAGACTCGGAACTGCTCCGCGATCATCCCGACTACGAGTTACTGAACCGTGATGGCTCCACGAGAAAAGTTTCCTGGTGGAATTCCTACTATTTGTGCCCAGCGGACCGCCGCGTCGTGGAGTACCACAAGGCATTGGTGCGGAAAATTTTGGTGGATTGGGGATTTGACGGGCTGAAGCTTGATGGGCAGCACATGAACGGAGTTCCGGAGTGCTACAACCCAGCTCACCACCACGCACAGCCGGAAGAATCAGTCGAGGCTCTTCCGGATTTCTTCCGCGCAATTTACGAAACCGCACAGGCTGTAAAGCCTGGGACGATGGTGGAGTTCTGCCCTTGCGGCACAGCGTTCTCTTTTTTCACGATGCCGCACTTCAATATGTCGGTGGCTTCCGACCCGAGAGGTTCCTTTCAAATTCGTTCCAAGGCGAAAACACTAAAGGCTCTGATGGGAGACACAATTCCATTCTTCGGCGATCACGTTGAACTGAGCGATGGTGGTAACGACTTTGCATCCACTTTGGGCGTGGGAGGCGTCGTGGGGACGCAGTTTGTTCTTCCGTCTTTAGTCACAAAGCACGGCAAATCTGACCTGACTCCGGAGCGGGAGAAGGAGTTCAAAAAGTGGCTTCGCATCTATCGGGAAAAGATGTTGTCAAAAGGACAATATCTCGGTCAGCTCTATGATATCGGCTTCGATGCGCCGGAAACGCATGTAATCCGCAAGGACCAGACCATGTACTACGCCTTTTTTGCAAAACAGTGGAAGGGGCCAGTCGAACTGCGCGGCCTCGAAGATCGCAACTACAGTGTCGTGGACTACGTCACAGGAAAAAGCCTGGGGACGGTGTCAGGACACAATGCACATCTGCCAGTTGAATTCGACGGAAATCTGCTCGTGGAAGTGCAGCCACAATGAGGCAAGGTACGGTGATTTAAGGCATCCGTCGGAGACCTGCTTGCTTTGGGACCCCTCGTCTGCACACATTCAATACTCGCAGGATTCAATGCGAGTAAGTAGTATTAATCTCTTGGCAGAGAACTAACTTCCTGCCTTGGCGCTCGAGTGGTGCCGGACAAAGTTGTTGAGCGCGGCCCGATCCCGAAACGCCTCAGTGCCACCTTCTTTTGTGGTGGAATAGGCGCCAGCGACGTTTGCAAAGGCCAAACAGTCTTCTAGTTTCGCTCCTGTCAAAAACTTGTGGATGAACCCCGCAGCGAAACTATCTCCGGCGCCCACATCGTCCACAGGCTTCACGCTCGGAGGCATGAGGCTGCACTGCTCCTGCCCCGACCGGCAAATGGCCGCGGAAGCGCCGCGTTTCACGACTACAATCTTCGCCAGTCCTGCAAGCACGTTGATAGCTTGCGAGAGGTCGTCGGTGCGGGCGGCCTTCTTCGCCTCACGATCATTGGGGAAGAAAATATCTACGTGCTTGAGAACGTCCAGCAAATCCCGATCCCATTTGTTCTCGGGATCGTCGTTAGTATCGAGAGAAGTCGACAGACCTGCCGCCTTCGCTTGACGGAATAGATCTAAGATTCTTGGCCGCAACGCACGATGCAAGAAGAACGATGACACGTGCAGATGCCGTGCGGACCTCACGTATCCCATGTCGATGTCAGAATATTGGAGTTCAAACATCGTGCCGGGATAGGTGAAGATGTAACGTTGGTTCAAATAAGGCAAAACGACGGTAAGCCCCGTCGCTGTCCGGCCGGCTGCCTGCTTTACCCGGCCTACATCGACACCAGCAACTGATAGTCTCTCGAGAGCCATCTTCCCGAGAGCATCGCCACCCGTTTTCGAGATGAAACCGACCCCGCTTCCCAGCGTGGCTAAGTTATGGGCAAAAATTGCGGACGAACTGCCCAGGGTCAGCGCGAGGCCGCTGGCCAGCAGCTCCCTGTCCAACACAAGCTCTTTCGGCAGACCATAGAGGATCAGGTCCAGGTTGATTTCACCAACCACGCATACGTCCAATGTCGGCATGATTCTCCTCTGCTACCCGCTTGGCAATCGGCTACTGCTCGAGCGGCGTAGCGTTATTTCGGCCTGCTGCCTGCAAATTCCTGAAAACTCTGAAAGTCAACGTGTTGTTGCATGCTATTACCTTTACTTTCGCTCGAACGGCTGTCACAGGGTTTGTTAGAGGCCCCGAGTGCCGCCCCCCCAGCATTGACTTTACTGAAGTAAGGTCGCCAAGTCCATTTCACCGTCTTTGGACCGCTGCAGCCAGGAGTTCGTTTTCCGCGTTGCCGGTCTGTTTAGCATTGGACAAATGAAAGAAAACAATATAAAGAGAAATGATTCGATAATCCGATATGAGGCGACAGTAGGCGCGCCCTGGGAGTGACGAGCTGTGAAATTTTCAAACCTCTTCATCATATTACTTGCTTGCGTCTCCGGAGCTTTTGGCCAGCCCAACTCCTCCTTCTATGTGTCGACGGCGGGGAATGATTCGAACCCCGGCACCCAAACGGCACCTTGGCGCACCGTTCAACATGCCTCAGACACTGTGCGTGCGGGTAGTACCGTCAACGTGAGGGGTGGAGTCTACGAAGAGATCGTAGGCATCAAGGCATCCGGCAACGCGACCGATGGATACATCACTCTTCGAAGCTATCCTGGCGAGACAGCAATCTTGGACGCTGAGCAGCTCACTCCCTCAGGAAGAGGCGGCGTACTTACGATCCAAAACAAAAGCTATATAAGGATCGAAGGCATTGAAATTCGCAACTTCCGCACCGCCGAACATCGGCTCACTCCGTTGGGCATAAGTGTCATGGGCGCCGGCTCCCATATTGAGCTCCTGAAGAACAACGTCCATCATATTGAGCAGACTTTTAATGGGCGTGATGGTCCGGGACATGGTGCCAACGGGTTTGGCATTGCTGTTTACGGTACTGACGCCAAGACTCCGATCAGCGAACTGGTGATTGACGGCAATGAGGTGCATCATCTGCAAACCGGTTCGAGCGAATCGCTGGTAGTGAACGGCAACGTCACGAACTTCCGTATTACTCACAACGTTGTGCACGACAACAACAACATCGGAATCGATGTCATCGGTTTCGAGCGGACGGCGCCCGATCCTGCCGTTGACCAGGCTCGCGACGGAGTCGTGAGCGGTAACCTGGTTTACAACATTACATCGCGCGGCAATCCGGCCTACGGCGATGAACAAAATTCCGACGGCATTTACGTGGACGGCGGCACTAGAATCCTGATCGAACAGAACGTCATGCACGATGTGGACTTTGGAATCGAGCTGGCGAGCGAGCACAGGGACCGCGCTACCAGCTACATCATTGCGCGAAATAACCTCATCTATCACTGCCATACCGCGGGTGTTTCCATCGGAGGCTATTCACCTGAGCGGGGACGCACCGAGCACAGCACGGTGGTCAACAACACGCTCTACGATAACGATACGTCGGGAACCGGATCCGGGGAGTTCCAGATGCAGTGGAACATGGCGGACGATATTTTTGCGAACAACGTCGTCTACTCAGGGCCCCGCTGTCTTATAACGGTGAACAAATCGAAGGTCGAAAAAGACCGGCCGCCCGTCACTATCGATCACAACCTTTATTACTGTGCCTCCGGAGCGAACGCGAGCACATGGGCAGAAGCTTCCACCACCGTGACCGGATTCGACAAGTATGCTCAGTCAACGGGGAATGACCGTCATTCCCGTTTCCTGGATCCGCATTTTGTTGACGCTGCCACGCACGACTTTCATCTGCGATCAGATTCTCCCGCGCTCGCTGCAGGCACGACGGACGGAGTGCCGGTTGGGGAACTGGATCTTGAAGGCTCACCGCGGGTCAAGTCTGGACATATAGACATCGGCTGCTACCAAAGAAAATAGGAACAGTCCATGTCGAAATTGGACGTGAATCGCCGCGAATTCCTGAAGATCACCGCTGGAGCCGGCGCCGCGGCACGAGCATTTGATTTGGCCGAGCATTGATATCGATATTCCGACCGAGCCTGATAACCAATCCTTTCTTTCAAAACGAACCTTCATCTGGAGGGTGTGCCTTCGCGGTGGGATTCATACCAGAGTGACTTCAATCCTGGCCTGTTTCAGAACGCTCAGGTCGGATTTGGGGGCGCCGCGGTCGGTGATGACTTCCTGCAGGGCGGACGTCGGGACGATTAGAGAGAGACTGCGGCGTCCAAACTTGCTGGAATCGCAGACTGCGACTGTGCGTTTGGCGACCTCGACCATCACGCGATTAACTTTGGCTTCGAGGAGATTGGGCGTGCTGAGCCCGTAGTGCACGTCGAAGCCGTCGACGCCGAGGAATAACAGATCGGCATTCAGACGCCGCAGGGTTTCTTCGGCGATAGGACCGACCAGCGAAAACGAGTTCTTCCGGAGAGTGCCCCCGGTGAGAATTACTTCGACGGCGGTTCCTGCCAGTTCGGCGGCGATGTTGACGGCGTTGGTGATGATGGTCAAATTCTGAAAGCTGCGAAGGGCGCGCGCGATCGCCGTAGTAGTTGTGCCGGAGTCGAGAATGATGACTTGGCCTTCCCTCACCATTGAAGCCGCGCTGCCGGCGATGCGAAGTTTTTTCTGGCGGTGGAGCTTTTCTTTCTCGCGGAGGGTGGGATCTTCGAGCGCGCCGTGGCGAGAGGGAAGGGCGCCGCCGTGAGTGCGGTGGACCATCCCGTGAGCGTGCAAGCCGTCGAGATCTTTCCGAATCGTAACCTGCGAGGTCTCGAAGTGGCGGGCGAGTTCGGTGACCAGAACCCGGCCATGACGGCTTAGCAAATCGAGGATGGCGCGGCGTCTTTCTTCGTTCAGCACGGGAATGTCTCGGGGCCGGCCCTGGCTAATGGTAGTGCGAATGGCTCTTGTGTTTCGTATTTCTTTCTATAGCGTTTCATTTCGTTTGTCCACTGGAAAGGTCAGGGTCGCCCGGGGCGGGCGATGATCCGGGCCGCACGACTCATACGCGGTCGGAGCCGTGGTCGTTGGAATCAGAAATATGTCTCGGCGAGATCGCTATTTCTCAGGAATCTGAAAACGCAGAGACACGACGCCGCAGGTCAGTACCCGCGTGGAGGATAAGCTCTTCCAAAAGAGATCCTTTCCCCTTCCCGTACCTGGCGGCGTTACCTTCGTTGAAGCGGCCGGTCCGGCGTTGTAATGACGGCGGTCTGTCCGTTTAGGGCGCACATCATTTGTCAGCTGGCTGCTCAAAACGCCGGTTCGCGCGCAGCTCGGGAGTCGGTTTCAATTCGCCCGTCACTCCGATGGAAAAGCTCTGTTCATAGGGCACGTCGTCCGGTCCGTCCACGGTGAGCCGAACTATGACATCGGCCGCTCTGGTATAGCAATGAGAAACGTTGGACCTTTCCGAGATTGTCCCGTCGCCGAAGTCCCAGTGATAGCCGAGGGCCGGTACGCCGGCGGGGTCAGCCCGAGCCGAGAAGGCGATAGTCTCCCCGACCTTCGACTGAGAAGGGACTCGGGCTGTAACAGTTGGGGCGGTCCTGGCGACAGCGGTGTCCACCAGCTTGATTACAATCGCCGATTCTGGCGACTGATTCTCAATCCGGATCGCGCCACCTTCGAGCGCAACCGCGTTTGAATCCATGACCCCAGTCGCCACCATCGTGGAACTGGCTGGAAGCCCGAGGTCTGCGAGGCTCAACGAACGCGAGCGGGGTCGGTCGGTCCAGTTGAAAGCGGTCAACATGCTTTGGCGAAGGCTTTGCCGGACCAGGAAAATACTCGGTTGCCCATCCTCCGGCTCATAGGTCATCAGATCTACGGGCGTAGAGGCTCGCCCAGCTTTGGCCATATTTAGCAAGTCGCGGTTTTCTACCAAGGCTAGTCGATCCTTCTCACTGTTCAGCACCAGCAGGTCATCGCCGATTTCATACATGCCGCCAGCGACCGCAGAAAGTGCGATCGAGGTGTGCGCTGTCGTCAGCGAATGTGAAAAACGTTCGTTCCGGTGCTCCACCAGGTATGTATCGGTCACGTTGAAAGCTTCCGGGTCATTGATAAAAAAGTTGCCGTTCATGTAGAAGCGCGCCGCGATGCCGGGGGCGGCCGTTTTCGACCTAAGAAAGCTGTGCCCGGTGTCAGCGGAGACGCGGCCCGTGTCCACTATCCCAACCGGATTGAGCATGGGACTTCCGTCTTTGTCCAGAATCACATTGTCGCCGACGGTGTCGCGAATCACCTGCAAGCCGATACGCTGGGCTTCGAGTGCGGTAGTATTTGGCCGGTAGTAGTAACCTTCAATCGCCGTCGTATCCATGAAGTCCAATTTGATGAAACGAACTCCCCATTCCCGAACCAACGTTTTGTAGGTCTGGCGCAAGTATTCCTGCGCCCCAGGATGCGTCGTATCAAGCGCGTAAAGCGTGTCAACACCCTGCCTCCACACATCCTCCAGGGGAATCGGCTGGCCCTCGGCATTGTGGACCAACCAATCTTTGTGAGGTTCGTAAACCCAAGCGCGGCTGCTTACCTCGAACGGCGCCGTCCACAGGCCAACGGTGAGGCCATCTCTCAAAATATGGTGGGCCACAAACCCCATGCCGTACGGGAATTGCGTCGCGTTGGCGGTGACGTACTCGCCGCGCGCGTACTGATAGCCTTCATCGATCTGGAAAAAGTTGTAACCCAGTGAATTCAAATGCTGCGACAGCCAATCGGCATTGGCCAGCGTTTCGCCCTGGTTGATCGCGGCATAATAAGCGGTCCAGCTCCACCATCCAATCGGAATCTCACTTGAAACAGGTGCGTGATGCAGCAGTCGAATTGCGGAACCGTAAACGCGAAGTTGCCCCAGGTAGTCCGATCCTGCCGCGAACAGCAATCGTTCAGAGCTCAGCTCTTCGTTCGGATTGAGTGGAAGACTTAGCTCGATCCGGTCGCTTTTCAGAGACTTTGGTTCCAGAGACTTTGCCTGACTGTAATCCTTTTGAATCTCCGTGGTTCCGGTGGATTCGACCGTATAAGATGCGACCTTGGCTTCGGCTCCTTTGCCTTCGGTCTTCAGTCGCAAAAGAGTTAAGAAGCGATCCGATGTGAGTGCGCCAAGAAATAAGCTCTGCTTGGTCTGCCGGTTATAGACAAGCTGGCTTCCGACTCCGCGATGCATTCCGCCCGGAGCGTCTCCGAGATCGTAGATCACCAAGTCGGGCCAATCTTCGCTGAAGCTATCGGAAAGAATTCGCTCATCCGATGGACGGCTCGCCAGGGTAACGATCGAGTCTCCCGTGGCATCAACACTGCGGATTGCCTGCACCGACGTCGCTTTGCTCGTTTCGTTCCTGACCCGCACTTGAACGGTGCCGTAGGGATTTTGGGTATAAAACTGCACTACATAGATGAGATCGGGACTGCCGCGTAGTCCGCTGCCGGTGACCGTCAACTGCTTACCAGAGCCAAGCACGTCGCTGAATGGCGATTCGGAAACCGAATGCGAGGGATAGCTCCCAGGACGCAGCCACGTATGACCGACCAGCGCACCTACGCTCGAATGCAGCCCGGGCTGGCTGCCAATGGGTCCAAGTTGATACGATCCATCCTGACCATTGACCGTCACTGACAGAGTGCCATTCGTCAACTGCTGAGCCGAACACAGCACCGCGCCCAGCATCAATGCGGCAATGATTGCGCCTAGTATGCTGCATCGCAAGACCACAAGCATCTTTCGCGTGGACTCGATCACGCGCGGTGCAATTGTCAGCTTTCGGATCAAACATTGTGCGTTGCTCACGAGTGAACTCCCTCTTAAAAAGTCTTGCTTTGAAAATACGTGCCTTCGCGGAATTTGATCAATGCTGTTCGTTGAATACTTGCTGAGGAAACTCGTCACCGTGCGGAGTGGCGTAACGTCTATCGGGATCGCTTCTCCGACGATCGGCTTCCGCAGGATCCGCCCCCGTCCTCGGTCAAGGCCGCCGCGGCGACTCTTCGAGAATTCCGGGATGGTGCGGGTGCCTGCTCGAAGCACGTCTCTGGATCTCGTAGCTGATGCCGCCATGAAATTCTCATCAGCTATTCGCGCGGTTCGAGGTAGCGCCGAGGAGACGGGAGATTCTCCGACCCGCTGACCGCGATCGACAATGTCTGCTCTGCGGATTTACCATCAAGGCCCTCAGCCGTGAACCGCACTGTGTAGTTTCCGGCGGTGGTATACGCATGAGTCAGAATTGCGCCATCGGTAACCACTCCATCGCCGAAATCCCAATGACAGGCGAGGGCCGGAGCTCCATCTTTCGACACTATGCTGGAGAACTCAATCTCTTCCCCGGTTTTTGCTTGAGACGGTACTTGGAGGGCAATCGAAGGTGCGGCCATCCGAATCGATGTGTCAATAATCTTGATCACCTTGACGGAGTGCCCCGGCTGATTGTCCAGGCGCAGCGTTTGGTTGTCGATCGCCAACGGCTGATCTTGCGCCAGCGAATCAAATAATTTGTACGAATGCCCAGCGGACAGCTTTAGATCGGAAAAAGTGAAGGTGCGGAAACTCGGCTGCTCCGTCCAGTTGAAAACTGCCAGCATCGACTGATGGTGATCTTCGCGCAGCAGAAAGACGCTCGGCTGCGCATCCTTATCTGCGTAAGTCATGAGATCCAGAGGCAAAGCAGCCCGCCCCAGTTTTGCCATGGCAAGCAAATCAGGATTCCTGACCAAAGCCAGGCGTTCCGGATCGCTCCCCAGGGTTGGGAGGTCGTCGCCAATTTCGAACATTCCTCCAGAAACCGCCGCCAGCGCTATCGACACCTGAGCTTCATTCAATGTAACCGGAGCTTCAATTGTCCGCTCTTCCAGGAGCTGCCGGGAAACCGTGAACGCGTCCGGGTCCGTGATGAAAAAGTTGCGATGCATGTAATAACGCGCAGCGATGCCCGGCCCAGCTTCCTTGCTACGGAGAAACGTATGACCCGTATCCTGGGATATACGGCCCTCATCCACCAGACCGACCGGGTTCAACATCGGACTCCCATCTTTATCGAGAAGCACATCCTCTCCGACAGTCTTGCGGATAATCTCCAGTCCGATTCGCTGCGCTTCGAGTGCCGTTGTGTTAGGCCGATGGTAATAACCCTCGATCGCCGTATTGTCCATGAAATCGAGCTTAATGTAGCGCGCCCCCCATTCGCGGACCAGCGTGCGATAGGTCTGTCGAAGATATTCCTGAGCATCAGGATGAGTGACGTCTAAGACGAACAGGCGCTCGCCCTTTACCTCTTCGGCATCTCCAATTGAAATCGGATCACCATGTGCGTTGTGCACCAGCCAATCTTTGTGATGCTCGTAAATCCATGCCCGCTCGCCCACTTCAAAGGGAGCAGTCCAAACGCCTACCTCCAATCCTAATCGGCAGATGCGGTGCGTAAGATCCAACATGCCACGGGGGAATTGAGAGGCATTGGGAGTGGCGTATTCACCGCGAGAATATCCGTAACCGAGGTCGAAATGAAAATAATCGTAGCCCAATCCCTTCAGGTGCTCGGCCAACCATTGAGCGTTTGTAAGCGCGGTGCCTTGAGTGATTTTTGTATAGTAGGCCGTCCAACTCCACCATCCCAGCAGGTTGTCTGAGCTGACGCGACTGTGATGGAGCTCTCGAATCACGGCGCCATAATTATCCAGTTGTGAGTAATAGTCTTTTCCGGCAGCAAACATCACGCGCTCTGATGCGACTGACTCGCCCGCGAAAAGTGGAACACTTAATTCAATCAGGTTTTCCGGAGACCCCTCGCGGAGACCGGATTCGGGATCGGTCGCTTGTATCTCAGTAGTTCCGGTCGAATCGACTGTATAGGAAACGACCCCCGGGGCATCCGATGAGGAAGATTGCGTTTGCAAATGAATGATCGTTAGGAAACGGTTGGAGGTAAGAGCCCCAAAGAATACGCTCTCCTTGCTCTCCCGGTTGTAGATAAGCTGGCTGCCTACGGCGCGGTGCATGCCCTGAGGAGCTTTCCCTAAATCATAAATCTGCAGCGGGGGCCAGTCTTCGCTGAAGCTGTCGGAGAGAACTCGATCGGTGCTCTGTGGGCCACCGAGATCGATGATTTTGTTTCCGATGGCCTCGACGCTTCGGATACTTTGGATTGTTACCGGATTGCCTGCGTGATTTTGCACTTCCGCCTCGATAACGCCGAAATCTCTTCCCTCATAGATTGCCAGGGTGTACGCAAGGTCGGGGAGCTTCGGAAGTCCGGACGAAGTGACTGTGATTTTCTGGCCATGTCCGAGAGCATCCTCAAAGCTCGATTGAGCTATCTCGTGTTTCGGATAATCCGTCGACTTGACCCACTTGTGATCGATCTCCGCCGCTACTCTTGCATGAAAGATGCTGTGTCCGCCATTTCCTGTTCGGACGTCGTAGGTGCCGTCGCCCGGCTGGACGACCATTGAAAGGCCCGCGATGGCAACGACCGCTGGAGAAGCTTTAGAAGGGTTCGAAGCGCCGAGGCAGCCTTCGACCAGGATTTGCACGCAGGCTATGAAGACACATGCAATTTGCATCAGACGGATTTTGTCCGCTAGTTCCCTGGGACGCCGAGAACCGCGGAGAGTATTCCGGATCATACATTCCTTTCGTGATTGAACGGCCAAGTATCCTTCCACTTCGCCCAAATAAAGAAAACCAGAACGCCGGTCAGTAGCGTCAATAAACCGATTTTGATGTAGAGCCAGCCCGAGGTCAGAAAAACATAGGCCCACCCAAAGAAGGCAATGACAATTGGGATGGGATAAAACCACATCTTGTATGGCCGCGCGCTATCCGGAAACCTTCGTCGCAAGAGGGGGATCGCGATTAGCTGTCCCAGAAACTGCACCAGGATTCGGGTAGTGATCAACGCACTGACGAGCTGATCAAGCTTGAGGAACGCGGCAGCGATCGAAACCGTGCCCAGAACCAGAAGAGAAACCTGGGGATATTTTTTCGTGGGATGCAGTTGCGCAAACGGACGGAAGAAATAGCCGTCGATGGCGGCCGCATAAGGAATTCGCGAATAACCCAAAAGAAGCGCGAACACGGCGCCAAAGGCCGACCAGAGGACAAAGATTGTCACTGCGATCGCGGCGCTCCTGCCGTACAGGTGCTCCATGAAATCAGAGGCGATGAAGTTCGAATGAATTCCGTCCCGCCAGGGCACCACACCGATCAAAGCGAGATGCAGCGCCAGGTATCCGATACAGCAGACGGCAAGCGAATACAGAATCGAGCGCGGCACTACGTAGGCGGGATTCTGCACTTCGTCCCCGATGTAGCACACATCGTAATATCCCAGATAGTTGTACACGGCGATCAAAGTAGCGCTGCCGAGACCAAGCACGAAGCCCCGATTGAAGACCATTGCTCCTGGAGGAAAATCAAATGCCAAGTGAGGATTGAAGTGGGAAAGGCCGGTAACGATGATGGTTACCATGGCCAGCGCCGTGCCCACCCAAAGCGTGATGGTCACCTTGCGCAGGAATGTCATCTGCCGGCATAAAAGGAATAAAGCAGCAAGGCCGGCGCCAACCGCCACGTATTGCTGGCCTCGGCCACTTAATCCCGGCCAGAGATAGGTGGAATAGTTTCCGAAACCAATCATCCCGGACGCGATTTCCAGAGGCCCACTCAGAACGAATTGCCAGATGAACAGAAAGGCCATGAGCCGGCCCCAAGTTTGATGGCCGTACGCCTCGCGGAGAAAATGATAGCTGCCGCCAGAGCCTGGCAGCGCCGCTCCCAGTTCGCTCCATATTAGACCGTCGGAAATTACGATGAGCGCGCCCGTCACCCAGCCCAGCAAAGATTGCGGGCCGCCCATGGAAGCCATCATCAGCGGAATGGTGATGAAAGGCCCGATGCCAACCATGTTGGAGATATTCAGGGCCGTGGCATGGAGTAAACCGAAGGCGCGGGTCAGTTGGGGGGACGTTTCGGTCTTCGTTGCCATAGACGGGCAAGTTGGTGCACTTCAATGTCGGGTAGCAGCAATCCTCTGACAATTGCGCGAATCTACCTACCGCTTGCTCGTTTGTCAATCGGATTGTTTGCTTCTGATCGATTGCGATTCCGAAGATACACCTTCTGCGATGCAAATCGTCCATATCCCAAATACAATTGGGTCCGGGGAGCCACGAATCGCACCAGGTAAGGCAACCAGGAGAGCACCAACCGTCCATGCTCGCAGAAGAGCGTAGATTTCGCATTCGAGAGATACTTTCCGGCCAACGTACCATTACGGCGTCCGACCTCTGTGCCGCATTGGGGGTTACCGCAGCAACCGTAAGGCGAGACTTGGCCGCTTTGGAGCAGGACGGTGTATTAGTCCGTTCTCATGGCGGAGCGGTTTCCCGCATGTCCAGCACCAGCTTCCAACCTTCCTATGAGACGTTATCGCATAGCCACAGCAGTGAAAAGCAAGCGATTGCGCGCGAGGCTGAACGTTTGGTGCTTGATGGAGAGACTGTCTTTCTTGAGGGGAGCACGACGGTGTATGAGCTTGCCCGTGGCTTGAATCAGCGGAATCGGCTGACCGTAGTGACAAACTCTCCCACGATCGTTTGCCAGTTGCAAAGAAGCGCCGGCGTGACTGTCCTGTGCACTGGAGGCGATCTTCAAAAGGACACGTTTTATTTCTCCGGCGAATGGGCGCAGCGTGCGCTCTCCGAAATCCGTTTGGACAAAGCAATTTTGGGGGTCAGCGCAATCGATCTTTCGTATGGAGTCTCAACCGCAAACCACGCAGAGGCACAGATCAAGAAGATGATCACGAGAGCTGCCAAAACCAGGATCGCCTTAGCAGATCACAGTAAATTTGGTACGCAGAGCTTTGCCTACGTCGGCCCAGTGGCGGACATCGACGTCCTCGTAACCGACTCCGGAACCGATCCAAAATACATCAAGGGCCTGCGCGAGGCGGGCGTCGAAGTGATGGTGGCGGAGTTGCAAGAGACGCGTAAGGGGCGGAGTAAATGAACATAATAGAACAAATAAATTGACAATCGCTCAGGCGCCGGATAATTTGTGTCCGTTCTTTGAGTGGAGCGAGGACGTGAGGGAACTGTGAGCGATTGCGGCAAGAAGATTCGGTTGAGTCGCGTGCTGGGAGGTTCGGAACGCCGAGCTCTGGTAGTGGCTTTCGATCATGCATTGGTACTGGGGCCGATTCCTGGAACGGAGGACCCCCTAAGAAAGATTCGCCAATTTGCCCAAGCCGAAGTCGATGCGTTGCTGCTAAACCTTGGGCTCATTCGTCAATTCGCGAACTCGACGACACTCGGCCCGCTCCCGGCGATCATTGCCCGCCTGGATTGGACCACGATTTGGTCTGCGCTGGGGCAAGGCGGAAGCGGCGCGTTGCACAGCGCGCTTCTGGCTCGGCCCGAGGAGGCTTTACGACTCGGCGCAGACGCTGTTCTGACCTATCTCGTCGTCGGTACCGGTGATGCCGAGTTCGAGATGAAGGAGATCACTCGCAACGCCGAAATCGCCCGCGAATGTGAGCGAGTCGGAATTCCATTTATTGTTGAATCTCTCGCGCGAGGCAAGGATGTGCAGAATCCGGGTGATCCCAAGTGGCTGAATCTGCACACTCGTATGGCAGCCGAGCTTGGGGCAGATACGGTTAAAACGGATTACAGCGGAGATATAGCTTCAATGCGTTCGGTAGTGGAAAAGTGTCCGATACCAATCCTGGTGCTCGGTGGAAGCCGTCATGCATCGGACAAACACGCACTCGACGTGGTCCGTGATGTTGCGGCCTCCGGAGCAGCCGGTGTCTTCTTTGGCCGCAATGTGTTCCAAGCCGACAACATGAGCAGATTTCTTGAACAAGCGCGCGCTGCTCTTGACGCAGCTCCAACGGCGGAATTGCAAGCAATCACGAGATGACGACAGGCTCCCCTGCGCAGGCGGCTTCGCGCAAACAGAACGTGATGGACGGCCGCTCCGGATTTCGCCTGCGGGCAGAGTGGGGATATGTCTCAGTTCTTGAAGGCGGAGGACACATCTGCGAGTTGAATCTAAACGCTTGTACCAGCGTGAACCCCCTATGGCGACCCCCGTGGGCGACGATCGATCCGTTCAAATACAGAGGTGCGAAACATGCGCGGAGGTACGGGTCAGTACCGGATGGCAAGCTGCTCGCCGGTATTGCGGGACATAGCCTCAGCTTTGATCACTTCGGTCCGCCTTCGCCAGAAGAGACGGCGGCGGGTCTGACTACCCATGGTGAAGCGCCTGCGCTGAAGTGGGATGTCCAGAAGTACGCCAAGTCGCCGAAGCCGTATTTGCAATACGGCCTGACGATGCCCGCAGCTCGGATCCGTTTCAGCAGGAAACTAACTCTTGACCGCGTAAATCCGTTGATTTACTGCGAAGAAGAGGCGGTCAACCTTAGCCCTTATGACCGGCCGATTTCGTGGAACGAACATGTCACCTTCGGGCCTCCGTTTCTGGAAGCAGGAATTACCTGGTTCGACATGCCCGCAACGCGGGCGAAGGTTTGTCCGGCGAGCTACAGCCCTCGATTTTCTCTTCAGCCGGGTGCCGAGTTTACCTGGCCCAACGCGCCCACAAAAGAACGCAGACGGATGAACTTGCGCACTACACCGGCGCTACGGTTCGGACACTACACCGCGCAATTGCTAAATCCGGAACTTGAGATTGCTTTCATCGCGGCATGTAACCCGCGCCTGAAGCTTCTCGTCGTCTATGCATTTCGACGCGCAGATTTTCCTTGGGTCGGCAATTGGGAAGAACGGCACAACCGAACCCAAGCACCGTGGTTTGGAAAAACATTCTGCCGGGGGTTGGAGTTCAGCACAACTCCGTTCCCGATTCCGCGACGCGACATCATCGAGCAAGGCCCGCTATTCGGAGAACCGACGTATCGCTGGCTTTCGGCCAAATCCAAGGCTCAAGTTCGCTTTCTGATTTTGTTGTTCGAAGTACCGGGGGCATTTCGTGGTGTAGCCAGGGTTTCCGTTGGCAAGAGAAGGATCGATGTCGTCGAGTCTGGAGTGCGTGGCCGGATGCTTTCAGTCGCAGCAGACAAATTCCTGTGAATGATGCCGATCATCAGGAAGCGAAAACCCACCATGAGTTTGCTTGCCATCGATATCGGTTCGAGTAGATGTAAAGCAGTGGCGTTTGCGGTGACTGGAGAGATACTCGCTCAGCACGCCAGTGCATACACGCCGGAGTTCCCCGCTCCTGCGCACGCGGAAATAAATCCGGAGATCTTTTGGCAGGCGGTGTGCGGTTGTTCGCGTGCGGTCTCTAAGGATCTGTCTGATCCCGTCCGAGCATTGTGCCTCAGTTCGCACGGCGAAACGTTCGTGCCGGTCAATGGACGCAATGAGGCAATCGCTCCAGCAATTCTCAACCAGGACAATCGAGCTGGGGAAGAAGCCGCGTGGCTCGAAAAAACATTCGGAAGAAAGCGACTTTTCGAGATCACTGGCCTGGTTGCTCATCCCATGTATCCGGTTCCGAAAGTTCTCTGGCTGCGTAAGTACCGTCCGGGCATTTTTGCTCCCTCGGTTCGTTTCCTTACTGTAATTGGTTATGTTCTTGCGCGACTAGGACTACATCCTTATATCGATTATTCCTTGGCCTCCCGCTATCTGGCATTTGATATACGGCAGCACCGGTGGTCCGAAGAAATTCTCGCCGCCACAGAGATAAACGCCAAATGCCTGCCCGTTCCGGTGCCTGCTGGAA
>Ga0182015_10000912_pt1 | contig 41163 bp, 26 predicted proteins | sample 712P3MmetaG_FD_120478 | JGI IMG/M metagenome (GOLD analysis project Ga0182015, IMG submission 120478) | Permafrost microbial communities from Stordalen Mire, Sweden - 712P3M metaG | ecosystem: Environmental > Terrestrial > Soil > Wetlands > Permafrost | place: Sweden: Stordalen | collected...
CGCGCCGACAAAAATTCCCAGTAAAATCCGCGGCAGCCGGATATCCATCACGATCAAACCGTAGTCGCTGTTTATCTCCCCGACGTGACGAATCATCACCCGTATCAAGTCGCGTACCAGAGCGAATAGCGACACCTCCACCGCTCCCGCCTTCAACGCCACCACCACCACGACAAACAGGATCCCCGCAAGAATCCCGCATTGCCCGAACAGTCGCTGAATGGTTAAAGGGCGCATACACACTTCGTGTTGGTATTTCCCACGTCATTTACTCGGCTTGCCACGGATTTTTCCGCAAACGCTTCAGGATGTAGTTTCTGGGCTAGATCTTCGATTGCCGACACGATGCGCGGCGCCGGACGATTCACCGCATCACTGATTACTGCATATTTGCGATCGCGCACCGCATTGAGAATGCGCCACGCCGGCCGCGTCACAAGTACATCCATATTGATCGGCGCCGACTCCGAATGCGAATCGGCAAACACCAGAATTTCCGGCTGCAAGCGCGCCACCTCCTCCAGGTTTACCTGCGGCCAGTCCTGTTTCGCATCGACAATCGACTCCGCTCCCGCCCGTCGCAACGCATCCGCTATAAACGTATCTTTCCCGATCGAAATTAGCGGATCGGTCCACACCACAAACAGAACGCGCCGCGGCGGCAACGAGCCGATCTTCTGCTGCAAAACATCCAGCCGGTGCCGCAAATCTTGCGCCACCGAAATCCCCGCGGCTGGAGCCCCCAGCACTTCCGCCAGCTTTTTCGTAGAACCAATAATTTCGTCCACGTTGGTCGGATCGGTAGCATACGAAGCGATACCCAGCGCATCCAACGAGTGCACCGTGTCCATGGTATTCAAATGCCGCGTGACCAGCACCAGGTCCGGCTTGAGATGTGCGATCTCCTCCAGGCTCGGGTTGATCGCGCCTCCAACTTTCTGTTTCTTCTGCGCCTCCGGCGGGTAATCGCAATAGTCGGTGTCGCCCACGAGTCGCTCCTGCAAACCTAGTGCGTAAACCGTTTCCGTTAAGCTCGGTGCCAGTGACACGATGCGCATCACCGGCTGCGGCACGCGCACCGTCCGTCCTGTTTCGTCGACCACCTCTCGATAGGTAGCGCCCGCCGCAAAACTCGGAGGCGAGGTGAGTGGCGAAGTCGCGGGCGAAGTAGTTGCTGGAGTTTGTGCTGGCGCGGTAACCGGCAAAAAAACAGTCGTCAGCGCAAGCACCGCCGCGCAAATTATCGAAGCACCTCGCAGCAAGGCATCTTGACAATCCGCAAATCCCGTCCGCGGTCTTCTCTTCATCATCACTCTTATCTTCGCCAGAAAACTTTTTAGTACAAAAAAAAAGGCCCCGCGAGACACTGGGGCGAATCGCAACGCTCTTTCTCGCGAAGAGCGCAGCCGCTGCGGCATCGGAGGGTAGCCTGGCTTACGGCTTTTCAGCCGCTTACAGTGGCGGGACCGCGGCCGAATTTCACGGCCTTCCCCGCTGCCCATGCCTGCAAATTGAAAATTGAGTGTATGTCGCGCTTGGAAGGGTGTCAACGGAGCGCGGTCGATGCCTTGAGAGCCTTCGCACTCGGCGAGACGTTCCCGCAGAGTGCACCAGCCTTCAACACCGGTTCAACAGCAAACCTTCAGCGATTTTTCCACTGCGGCTTACGCTTTTCCGCCAAAGCTCGCACGCCTTCCTGCGAATCTTCCAGGCGGTACAGCTCATTCAGGAAAATGTTCATGGAATGTTTCAAGCCGTCTTTCAGTGACATGCCCATGCCGCCCAAAATCGCACGCTTGGCCATAGTCAGTACCGGCCCCGAATGGCTGGTGATGCGCATAATCAAATCCGAAACCGATTGTTGCAGCTGAAATTCCGGCACCAGACGATTGATCAAGCCCAGTTCCAGGGCCCGTTCCGCACTTACCGGCTCTCCGGTCAACACTAATTCCAGCGCGATTTTTGGCCCGACGAGAAAGGGCAAAATCGTCGAAGCCAGCGGCGGAAACACTCCAATGGAAATCTCCGGCTGTGCAAATCGTGCTTTCGGAGTGGCGATCACGAAATCCCCAAATGCCGCCAACTCCGCTCCGCCGCCAATGGCTGGCCCATTAACCACGCAAATCACCGGCTTGCTGACTTCCAGCATCCCCGCGAATGCCCCATGAAACGCATCCAGCATCTGAAATACGCGCTGCGACGTGTATTCCCCCACGTCGATTCCGCCGCAAAACACTTTGCACGCGGAATCCAGCACCACCAATTTCACTTCGTCGCGATCCCCGGCAAAAGCCACAGCATCCGCCAGTTCGCGCAGCATCGCTTCATTCAAAAGGTTATGTTCCGGGCGGTTGAGCGTGACACGCGCAACGCTGCCCTCAACCTTGAACTTGACATGCTTAAACTCGTCGGGCGCTCGCCTCTGGCGCTTTGTCGAATATTCTTCCGTACCTACTGCCTCGTTCATGCGTGCTCCAAATCAGCGGCGGCGTTACTTCAAGTTATACAATGGACAACTAATGCTAGCATGGCCGTTCCCGCGTCTCGGGGTACGAAAAGTAAAGGGTGCGCAAAAAGCTCGTTCCTTTGTAGGCACGCGAATTCGCGCGTTGAGTCTGGGCCTTTTCTTGTTTTTCACCGGCTCAACGATTGCTGATAGGGCACAATTGGCTCAAGTGCGGCCACGACAAGCAGAAATGACCGACAAAACATCCTCTGAACATACCGGCGCTACAAAATTCATAGCGGCAGATACCGCTGTTGCCGCCGCTCTTCCACTGGCTATTGACGCCGATGGATTTCCTCCCTCTGCCGCCTGGGAAAAGGCCCATCCTGTGCGGTTCGATGCCGACTGGCAGGGGAAAAATGGCGATCCACAGCGCGCCACGGAAGTTCGACTTTTGTGGACGTCAACTATTCTTTATATAAAATTTATCTCGCACTACCGCTCCATCACGGTGTTTTCCGACTCGGAATCCAACGGCCGCCGCGACCAGCTTTGGGATCGCGATGTAGCGGAAGTTTTTCTGCAACCCGACCCTTCAAATCAGCGTCGCTATAAAGAATTTGAAATCAGCCCCAACGGCTTGTGGATCGACCTCGATATTGGCGACGACGGGCTCCAGGATCTGAACAGCGGTCTACGTCGCCGCTTAAGCATCGACGAACCCTCCAAAACCTGGACCGCCGAGCTCGCCATTCCCATGAACAGCCTGCTCCAACAGTTCGATCCGCACGCCACCTGGCGCGGGAATTTCTATCGCGTCGAAGGGCCCGGCGAGCCCCGCTTCTATTCTGCCTGGCGACCCACCAATTCTCCGAAACCGGACTTTCATGTACCGCAGCGCTTTGGATACCTGAAATTCGCTCCCGCGAATCAATAGCCCGATCCACCCTTACAGTGCCGATTAACTCACGCGCGGACAAATGCGCGCTGGCATCCAACCCCGTTTTTTTCTATCCTTCACCGCGTGAAGCAAGGTTGGACTAGAAATACGAATCGCACATTTCTGTTCCTCGTTCTCCAACTGTTCTACTTTTCGATTCTTTCGCATCCCGCATCTGCCGCGCTGCCTCAAAATAAGCTCGAGCGCGTTCCCATCGTTACAAAAATCGAACCACCTGGCTGGTGGATCGGACTGACCTCTGAAGTGATGCTTCTCCTCTCCGGTCACAACCTGCAGGCCACCGAGGTCGGCTGCAATTTACCCACTCTGCGTGTTTCACGCACGCAGTCCGCAGCCGCCGGAACGTATCTGTTCGTCTGGCTGAAAATTGGCGCGGACACACGCTCCGGTACTGCCATTTGCCGCATCACCACACCGACCGGCGGCGTCTCTTTTGAATTTCCATTGGGTGCGCGCACCTCTACGTCGGGGAAGTTTCAGGGACTGGCACAGAGCGACGTGCTTTACCTGATCATGCCGGACCGCTTTGCCAACGGCGATCCCACCAATGATCAGCCCATAGATGCTCTGGAACCTTTCGATCGAGCCAGGCCGCACGCCTACCATGGCGGCGATTTGCGTGGCATTCGCGATCACTTGCTATATTTCGAAGAACTGGGCGTCACCACCCTGTGGCTTACGCCGGTGCTAAAAAACGGCGCGGCGCAGGATTATCACGGCTACGGCGCCGTTGATCTGTACGCTGTCGATCCACATCTCGGCAATCTCAGCGATTATCGCGATCTCGTGAGTGCCGCGCACACCCAAGGATTGAAGATTTTATTCGACGCGGTGATGAATCACGTGGGACCCACTCACCCCTGGGTTAAAAATCCACCCATGCCAGACTGGTTCCACGGCACCCCCGCGCAGCATTTGAATTCCGCTAGGCCGCTGGATGAATCCTTCTACGGAAAGAGCAGCCACCGGCCCGCGGATCAAAAACCCGCGGACCACGATCCATTTGAAACGCTGGTCGATCCCCACGCGCCGCCGCGCTTTTCCAAAAACCTTACCGACGGCTGGTTTGCAAATATCTTGCCCGATCTGAACACCGAAAATCCTGTCGTCGCGCAATATCTTCTGCAGAATAGTATCTGGTGGACGGAAACCTCTGGCCTGGATGGATTTCGTCTCGACACATTTCCCTACGTGCCGCGCAAATTCTGGGCCGCATGGCACACTGGCCTGCGCCGCATCTATCCCAATCTCGCCACCATCGGCGAAGTCTTTCATCCCGATCCCAGCGTCACTTCCTTTTTCGCCGGCGGCCAAAAACGTTTCGACAACATTGACACCGCGGTCACCACCTTATTCGATTATCCGCTGTATTTCACGCTGCGCGACGTATTGCTCAACGGCGCTCCTGCTGGAAGAATTGCCGACGTGCTCCGCCACGACTCGCTGTATCCCCGCTCCGAATCACTGATCACCTTTTTCGGCAATCACGACGTAACGCGCTTTGCCAGCGCGGAAGGCAGCTCCTTGATCAAACAGGAATTGGCTTTTGGATTGATCCTGACGCTACGCGGCATCCCGCAATTTTATTACGGCGATGAGATCGGCATGCCCGGCGGCAATGATCCCGACAATCGTCACGATTTTCCCGGCGGCTGGCGCGAAGATCCCAAAAACGCTTTCATGCCGGAGGGCCGCACCGCCGATCAGCAAAAATTATTTTCATATCTGCAAAGCGTGCTGCGTGTCCGCCAGGAACATCCGGTGCTTACCCGCGGGCGCCTGTGGCATCTCGCCTCCGACGACTCCTCCTATATTTTTGAACGCGACTCTGATGAGGAAAAAGTCGTGGTGGCCTTCAACAACTCCAAAACTACCCGGGACATGAAAGTCCCGCTGAAAGACACTCCCGCTCAAAGCGCGGCGGGAGTGAAAACGCTGCTTGGTGATGCCCACGCCAAATTCATCGACGGCGATCTGCAACTCACCATGCCGCCCCAATCGCTCTCTATTTTCCTGCTGGATTAGGCCTGGAACTCACGCCCGGCTGGAGCGAAAAATTCCACGATATAGCGGCTCATTCGAACGCAAATCATTCGAACGTCCGCAACGTTATTATTAAGTTATATTTACCAATACTTAAAGTGATACTTTAAATGTCGGCGCGTCGACATTTTCTGGGCTTGTGAGAACTAGTACGTGGCCTGCACTGACCACTCTGTTATCGCGGCCGGCACAGTGAATATTACTGCATGAACGGATGCATCGTAGCGTGCATCGGTAATCACATGATCGCCGACGCGCACTTCTTTCGGCGCGCCTGGCGCTCCATACACCGTTACTTCCGTCCTATTCCACCATGGCTGGTATCCGCTATTCACATTTTTGCTGTTGACCGAGACGGAATTTCCTGACATTTGACAGGTGTATTCAATCCTCAAAAACTCATTTCTCTGGTAGGCGAACGAGTGACCATCATCCACGTACAGCGACCCGCGGCAATCAGCGCCAGGGTACACGCGCAATTTCAGCGATCCCGCGGGAATTTCCGATGTGCTCTGCACCACCGCTTGCATCGGCAAAATCGCGCCGGCACGCACGTACAGCGGCATCTGCTCTAACGTGGGCTGCAACTGAATGTACTGTGTCTTCACCACTTTATTCCCTGTCCAGAAGTCATACCACTCTCCCGGCGGCAGGTTCACCTCTTTCGCGTCGAGCATTTCGGTATCGACCGGCGCCACAAACAGATCATTTCCAAACAAAAAGTCATGGTCGTCTTTTTCCAGATCGCGCACCTGCGGATATTCCAAAAAGAGCGGCCGCATAAACGGCAGTCCGGTGCGCGTCATTTCTTCAACATTGGTGTAGATGTACGGCATCAATTGATAGCGCAGCTCGATGAAGCGGCGCCGGATCATTTCGTGCTCCGGCCCGTGCACCCAGGGCTCCTGGTCCGCAGTACCCTTAGCGGTGTGATCGCGATAAATTCCGTTGAATGCGCCCAGTTCGATCCAGCGCGTCAAAAGCTCGGCAGTAGGTGTGCCCGCGAATCCGCCAATGTCGTCTCCCACCAGCGAGTATCCGCAGATTCCCATGCTTAGCAGCATCGGCGTGCTCATCGACAAATGATTCCATGTGCTGCTGTTGTCACCCGTCCAGGTCGCCGCGTAGCGTTGCGTTCCGGCATATGCCGCGCGCGTCAAAACGAATGGCCGTTCGTCAGGCTGCAATTTGCGCAAGCCATCGTAAGTGGCACGCACGTTTTGCATCCCAAACACGTTGTGAATAGCGCGATGATCGCGCGTAGTGCCATCGTCCATGCGGTGGATCGTATCCAGCGGCATGGTCTTGTCGGCACGTTTGAAAACGGAAGGCTCATTCATATCGTTCCAGAAACCGGCCACACCCATGGCGACGAAATCCTTGTACAGACCACCCCACCACTCCCGCGCTTTCGTGAGTGTAAAATCCGGGAACACACTATCTCCCGGCCATACCGGGCCGACAAACACGCTGCCATCCGGATTTTTTACAAACACATCGGTCGCCGTGCCGGAGTCGTATGGGAAATAGTTGTGGTTCGGATCTTTCTTGATGTGCAGGTCGGTGATCAGCACGCTGTGCACACCTTGCGCGCGAAAATCCGAAATCATCTTCTCGAACGTCGGGAAATATCGGCGATTGATGGTGAACGGCGCATATCCCTGCTGGTAATCGATGTCGAAATAAATTGCATCCAGCGGAATTTTCTTCTGCCGGTAGGTTTGCACGATTTCTCGTGCGCGCGCTTCCGGATAGTAGCTGTACCGGCTTTGCTGGAAGCCCAGTGACCAGAGCGGAGGCAGCGGCGCACGCCCGACCAGCGCGGTGTAATTCTGAATAATCTTCTTCGGGTCCGGGCCTGAAAAATAATAGTAGTTCAGCTCGCCGCCCACGGCTCCAAACGAAAAATAATCCGCTGATTCCTTGCCAAAATCGAAGCTGCTGCGATAGGTGTTGTCGAAAAACAGGCCATAGGCCGCGCCATTCCGCATCCCGATAAAAAATGGAATGTCTTTGTACAGCGGATCGCTCGATTCTTGCCAGCCAAACTCGTCGGTATTCCACATGGTGAACGAACGGTTGCGGCGGTTCATCCTGCCAGCTTTGTCACCGAGCCCGTAGTAATTTTCATCTTCGGGCATGCGCTTCCAGACATGCACGCTCTCGCCATCCCACGCCATTGGCAGCGTGGGTTGATCTTCCAGCACGGCATTTCCAGTGGCATTTGTAAAATTAATGAGAAGCGGTGTCTTCATAACAATTATTTTTATATCGCCCACCGTCATCCTTACTTCATTCGGCTGGTCATCAACTTCAACGGCAGGAGGTTGGGGCGCTTCAATGACAGCCCATGAAAAATACTGTGGGAATTTGCCCTGCGGCGACACGCGCACGCGCACGATGCCATCGCGAAACGCCGTGATGCGCACCTTCGCGGGTCCCGCAGTAAGCTCCAAGCCATCCGAAAGTTTCTCCACATGCTGCACGTTCCCCAGATGATGCCAACCCTGCGCACAAACTCCAGCGGCCGAGATGGCGCAGAAAAGAATGGCAGCCAAGGTACGCCGCGTGAGACCGCCCATTGAATTTCTCCAAAAGTATTTTCGGAACATTCGAGAAGACAGTCTTGCTCTCTAAAATCAGGCCGCCAGCCATTGTTCGAAAAACTCAGAAGCCTTCGCACCTTCGATGCGCCGGCGCACCGCATCCATTACCCGGCACCTCACGATGTCGCCAGCTGCATGAAAACCCAGCCAATAGGGCACATACAGCAATTCCGGCTGACGTGAGAATTTAAAGGTAGCATCGCGCATTTTGAAGAAACCTTGATGAAAAATGATGCGCAACACTTTTTCCCTGAGAAGCTCTTCGGCAGCGGAAGCCGCCAGCGACGACTCGATGCGGTTGCGTGTATCAACCTTCACTAACTCAGGCCCGCTAGGCGATTTGGGAAACTCGAACAAGTCCAGCGATCCATCCACGGCGTCCATCGCAAACAGCCGAGTCTGTGGCGCCCGCGCCATCACATAATTGACTTGGTAAAACTGGAATGGAACGTAGACGTCCGCGATGCGCTGCAGAGCGCCGGCGGTCACTCGCCAATACATAGACGACAGACCGCCCCGCGAGAATTCACGCAGCGCCTCCGCCTGCGTAACATTGGGCTGCAAAGCGGTGATGGATGCCGGCTTCATGCGCGTGGGCTTAGCGGAAATAAATCCATAGACTGAATACCAGTACGATCAACACGACGGTGAAAGCCACATTCAGGGTGTGCTCTTTTTGTGTTTCACGTTTTAGATTTGCCGTCCGGACATCCATGCTTTCCAACTTGTCGTCTACCGTCGCAAAAGTTAACCCCGCAACTTTCTTCCGCGCGGGCGCCGGATACAACATACTCACGCCAATAAGAACAAAGGTGCACACCACGAACATGAACACCGCGTAGTGAAGAAAATTCATGTCCACCAGTTGCCGCAACAGTCCTGAGGTGTAATGGCGAGTTTTGTCCAGCACTTCGAAAATGAATCGTACCGAGCCCAGCACAAAACCTACCAGCAGCGAGCTGATGGCGCCTTCACCATTTACCCTCGGCCACAAAATTCCAAAGATGAAGCACACTGCGATCGGCGGACTGATATAGGCCTGCACGCTTTGCAAATAGATCCAGAGTTGCGCGCTCAGCAGGTGGATGAATGGCACCCACAGCAATCCCAGTATCACCATTGCGCCGGTAGCGAAGCGTCCGAAATTTACCAGTTGCTTTTCGCTCGCGTGCGGGCGGAACTTTTTATAGAAGTCGAGCGTGACCATGGTGGAAGCAGAATTGAAAACCGAACTCATGGAGCCCATCAGCGCCGCGAGCAATGCAGCAATGAGTAAGCCTACCAGCCCGGTGGGCAACAGGTTGATCACCAGCGAAGGAAAGGCAATGTCTCCGTTGGTCACTTTGCCATCTACAACCGTGAAAAGTTGCGGGTACAACGCATAACAAATCAAGCCAGGCAACACCAAAAGAAATACCGGCAGCACTTTCAGAAATCCCGCGAAAATCGTTCCGGCTTTGGCGTGCCCCTCGTCACGCGCCGATAAAACACGCTGCACGATCACCTGATCGGTGCACCAATACCAAATCCCCAAAATTGGCGCGCCAAAAAAGATCCCCGTCCACGGGAAGTCAGGATCGGTGGAGGGTTTGACCATGTGAAAGAAGCTGGCCGGTAGTGTCGCGCGCAGTCCAGCGAATCCGCCAACTTTTTCCAAGCCAATGAAGGTAAGCGCCAGCGCGCCGGCCAACAGAATGAGCGTTTGCACCAAATCCGTGTAAATGACCGCCGCCAGCCCCCCGGCAATGGTGTAAATGCCGGTAGCGATCACCAAAATAATCGCGGCAGTCCACTGGTTCCATCCGACCACTCGCTCCAGCACAATTCCAGCGGCGTACAAATGAACGGAAATTTTTGTGAAAATGTAGGCGATGACAGAAATCGTGGCAAGGTACGTAGCGCAATTGCGATTGAATCGCCGCTCCAGAAATTCCGGCATGGTAAATACGTTGGAGCGCAGGTAAAACGGTACGAACACCCAACCCAGCAGCAACAGCATCATGCAAGCCAGCCACTCAAAATCGCCCACAGCCATGCCCGAAGTCGCCCCGGAGCCGGCCAATCCTATGAAATGCTCGGTGGAAATATTGGAAACAAACAGCGACGCGCCGATGGCGAACCAGCCGATGTTGCGGCCGGCCAGAAAATAATCTTCCGAAGTGCGGCCCTTCCTGGCGAAATACAATCCGATGCCAAAAATCAACGCGAAATAAATTCCGATAATGACCAGATCAGTCGTGGCAAGAACACGGTGGGTTACGGTCACGCTCGCTGCCGTCATCATCGCACCTCCCCGTGGCGTGGAACGTGTCTACAGAAGACGAACAGCCGGGCTAGCCTGCGGAGTCTATACCAGCGCCCGCGCAGGCTCAATAAGCGTTTGGCAGACTCTTAACGCAGAAAGGCCTGCGGGTGCGCTATCCTAGGTCGTCCACGTAACGACTTTCTCACGTTTCAAAACGCGGATCGGAGAGAGAAAATGATCAAGCTGCTGTGTTGTATTTTTTTCCTGGGAGCAACGGTGGCCATTGCCGGTGACAAGAACGTGTACGACTTTACGCTGAACTCCATCGACGGACAGCCCGCGCCGCTGTCAGCTTATAAGGGCAAAGTGGTGATGCTGGTCAATGTGGCCAGCCGCTGCGGCTTCACCCCACAATATTCCGCTCTCGAAGCTGTGTATGATAAATATAAAGATCGCGGCTTTGTGATCGTCGGCGTGCCGGCCAACAATTTCGGCGGCCAGGAGCCAGGCTCAAACCAGGAGATTAAAACTTTTTGCAGCAGCAAGTATCACGTCACCTTTCCGATGATGTCGAAAGTTTCTGTGAAGGGCGACGACACCACTCCGCTCTATCAGTATTTGACCGGCAAAAGCGCGAATGCCGCTACAGCCGGCGACATCAAATGGAATTTCACTAAATTTCTGATTGGTCCAGATGGTCACGTCATCACGCGATTTGAGCCGGACGTAACGCCGGATGCGCCGCAGGTAACCGCAGCCATCGAAAAAGCCCTGGCGACGATTGGGCACTAGACACATCTGATCCAATGACAGAGAAAAGTCTATGAACCTCGGACAAAAGTCAGTTCTGATTTGCTGCGTTTTGGGTTTTGCCTACGCCGGCTGCCGCGTCAGCAAGCCGGGCTCCATGGAAACTAAAATGGCAACGGAAATGAAGCACAAAATAACGGTCGGCGGTAAAGATACGCCCAATCCGATCGCCGCGACGGCGGAGAACGTGGCCGACGGCCAGGAGCATTTTGGGCATCACTGCGGCATCTGTCACGGACTGGATGGCCAGGCGACCGGCGTGCCGTTCGCTGAAAAAATGTCGCCGCCGATCCCGTCCTTGAGTTCCTCGGATGTGCAGGACTACGCCGACGGGCAACTGAAATGGATTATCGAGAATGGCATCAATCCTTCCGGTATGCCGTCATGGAAAGGAATTTTGACCGATGAAGAGATGTGGAAGTTAGTCGACTACATGCGTCACTTGCCGCCCAAGGGTAGCCTGGGCATTCCGGCCATCTATAAAGAGGAACAGGCAGAGCACGAACACATGCACAAGGCCCACGATGCACAATAATCCGCGGGCGTTTGATTACCACTCCTGTTAGCTCATCCTCGTGAGTCTTAATTTATAGCATCCTTTATATCAATTACTTGCGGCGTTCTCGGCGCTGCCAGAAGGCATGGCGCTGTGGCCTGCCACCTTGACGAATGCTTGTGGGCGAAATATGTGAACGCGAACCCCAAGGGACTCGCATCCAAGAGGTATTCACAAATCAATCAAGGGAAAGAACACGGCCGAACAAGATCATAGCATCAGCTCTTCCGCCAAACAGAAGCCGCCAGGGCAAAAATCCAAGCGCACCAATAAATCCGTGTGGTCCGCGACAGCCCCGAAGATGAGATCGCAGTCCCTGAAGAAAAATGCCAAGGCGGATGTTTGTGTGGTTGGCGCCGGCATAGCAGGATTGACCACCGCCTATTTGCTAGCACTCGAAGGCAAGTCGGTAATTGTTATCGATAAAATCGGAGTGGATCAGGGCGAGACCATCAACACCGGCGCGCATCTCTCGAACGAGATCGACGCGACTTACCGCGACATCACGCGGTACCACGGCGCAAAGGGCGCACGCTTGCGGCCCAGAGCCATACGGCAGCCATCGCCAAGATTGAATCGATTGTTTCAGAGGAAAAGATCGATTGCGATTTCCCGAGTAGACGGCTACTTGTTCCTCGGACCCGAAGATTCCGAAAAGACTTTGGACCCAGAATTGGAAGCGGCGCAAAGTGCCGGCGTGAAAGTCACCAAGGAGCCTGCGCTTCCGTTCGAAATCGCGCCAGGGCCGTGTCTTCATTTCCCCAGCCAGGCGCAATTTCACGCGTCTAGATATATGAACGGCTTGGCGCAAGCATTCAAACGCGCCGGCGGCAAAATCTACTCCAAAGCAGAAGCAAAGGAAATTAAAGGCGGCGAGTCCGCACAGGTGAAAACCGCCAGTGGGCATACCATCACAGTCGATGCCGTGGTCGTGGCCACCAATACGCCGGTCAACGATTGGATGACCATGCACACGAAACAAGCCGCCTATCGCACCTACGTGATCGGCGTGCCAGTCGCATTGGATTCCGTTCCCGCGGCGCTTTACTGGGACACCGAAGATCCGTTTCACTACGTACGCGTGCAGCGCATCAACGAAGAAGAAAAAACCCGCGACATTCTCATCATAGGCGGGGAGGATCACAAAACTGGACAAAACGAGGACCTGGAAAATCGCTACGCGCGGTTGCTGAGCTGGGGACGCACGCATTTTCCGGGATTGCCCGATCCGGAGTTTCGCTGGTCCGGCCAGATCATGGACACAGTGGATGGATTAGCATTTATCGGGCGCAATCCTGGAGACGAACGAAATGTGTACATCGTGACCGGAGATTCTGGGATGGGTTTAACTCACGGAACCATTGCAGGTATGTTGCTCACCGATTTGATCATGGGCCGCGAGAATCCCTGGTCCGTTCTTTACGATCCGGCGCGCAAGAGTCCGCTAGCCGCGTTAAGTTTCGCCAAAGAAAATCTCAATGTGGCGGCGCAATACACGGACTGGATCACGCCGGGCGAAGTGGGTTCGCCAGAGGAAATTCAACCCGGCACCGGCGCAATCCTCCGTAGCGGTCTATCTAAGATTGCCGCTTATCGTGATGCGCAGGGTAAACTGCATGAGCGTTCGGCAGTCTGTACCCATCTGGGCTGCATAGTGGCATGGAACGGTTCCGAGAATAGCTGGGATTGCCCTTGCCATGGATCGCGATTCGATCCCGATGGAAAAGTTTTGAATGGCCCGGCCGTCGCTCCTTTAGAGCCTGTAGAAACGGAAAAGCAAAGCAGTGCGACTGCGAACGATTAAGACCGCATGAAAATTCGACGGCAGTTGTAGTGGAAGCCCCCGGCGCAAAGCCTCAAGCGGTACCTTTCGGACGCCAGAAATGGAGTCTGGGCGGAGCCCGACTTTTTGAGTTTCACGATCAGAAGTGGTTTCCAAGAAGCCTGCGCGACGGCGTCACTGACGGTCTGCAATCGATTCTAAATCTGGGCGGGATCTACCGCCCTGTCGTTCCTCTGCTGAACGAGGCCATCGAATCGGCGGGTGCCGAGCGTGTCGTGGACTTGTGCTCGGGTGGAAGCGGTCCGTGGGTATGGCTGTATCGCTTGCTCGGCGGCCGTCGCGGATGCCCAATAGAAATTTGCCTCACGGACAAATATCCGAATCTTCCTGCGTTCGAAAGCGTCCGCCGTGAAACCGGCGGCAGAATCACGTTTTACGCCGCATGCGCGGACGCGGCGAATTTGCCCGCGGAGCTTTCCGGATTTCGTACCATTTTTACTTCGTTTCATCACTTCACGGCGGATGCGGCCGTCGCGGTTCTGCAAAATGCCGTTGATGATGGCCAAGGCATCGGTGTTTTTGAAGCGGCCAGACGGCATCCGCTGAACATCTTTCTGACGGTGCTTATGCCACTGGGAGGACTGCTGACCGCGGCTTTTTCCAAGCCGTTTCGGTTTTCGCGATTGTTCTGGACTTACATCCTTCCGGTAATTCCCTTTGTGCTCTTTTTTGATGGCGTTGTTTCTTGCCTCCGGGCGTACTCTCCGAAAGAACTGGCGCGGCTGGTGGCACAGGTTAAATCAGAAAATTATGCATGGCGGATCGGCGAATTGGCCGGCGGCCTGACGCCGGTTACATTTCTGGTGGGGTATCCGATCACCACAGCCGGTAGGGTCAATAAGAATAGTGCATAAAACGCCGGAATCCGCTAGGACCGACCAGCACCAAAACTTCCTTACCAGTTACGCTGTATTGCTGCATCGCGGCACACCCTTCTATCCTTTAAGGTTGCGGGCACGCGCGCGTAGTTGAAGAAAACAGCGAGGAGTTGGTGTGGCGAATTTTGGCGCTTGGGGCATAGACGAAAAGTATCGAGATGATTCCGGAAGTTGGCATGATGTTTCGCCGGAAACAAAAGATAAATTTTTAAGGGTGATGGGGGCTACGGACGATGGGCCTCCCGACGCCGCATTAAAGGTCATTCGCCAAGGCACGGATAACGAGTTCCTGGAATTTTCCGAGATTCTGCTGGAAGATGGCACTCGTTTGCGCGGCGCAAATCAGCTCCCCTCCGATCTTCCGCTCGGTTATCACGTGATCTCTCACGCCGACGGGCATGAAACAAGGCTGATCGTCACTCCCTCAGGATGTTTCTTTCCGGCTGACCTGCGCACGTGGGGCTGGGCGTTGCAACTCTACGCTTTGCGCTCGCGGTCGAGCTGGGGTATCGGTGATTTGAACGATCTGCAACGCATGTCCAAATGGTCGGCTGATTTGGGCGCCGGGGTCGTCATGGTCAATCCGCTGTGTGCGACCGCCCCAGTGCTGCCACAACAAGCGAGCCCTTACTATCCGAGCAGCCGGTTGTATTTGAATCCGCTGTACTTGTGCATCGAGAGAATCGCCGGCGCGCGAGAGGCTATTTCTGAGCTGGACAGCTTTTGCGAGCAGGGACGCGCCCTGAACGACAAACCCTTGATCGAACGCGATGAAATATTCCGGCTCAAGATGCGCGCACTGGAAGAGCTGTGGTCACACGTTCGCGAAAACATTTCTTTCGACGATTACGAACGCGAGCAAGGCCGCAGTCTGCAACTTTTCGCTACGTTTTGTGTGCTGGCCGAGCAGCATGGCGCCAACTGGCGCGCCTGGCCGCAGCGGTATTGCCGTCCGGACGACTCCGTCGTCAATGAACTCAGCGGGCAGTCTGGCGACCGTAGTCGTTTTCACAAATGGTTGCAGTTTGCGCTGGATGAACAACTGAAGGCCGCGTCCTCCGCAGGCAACATCATGCACGATCTCCCGGTCGGGGTTGCTCCTGACGGCGCCGATGCATGGATGTGGCAGGACGTTTTCGCGGAAAACGTCAGTGTCGGGGCGCCTCCAGATCTGTTCAATGACAAAGGCCAGGACTGGGGCCTGCCGCCATTTGTGCCGCATAAACTGCGTAAAGCTGCGTACGAGCCTTTCATTCAGACCGTGCGTGCGGCTTTGCGCTACGCGAGGGGCTTGCGCATCGATCACGTCATGGGGCTGTTTCGTTTATTTTGGATTCCTGTAGGCGAACCCAGCGCGAACGGGACATACGTTCGCTACAACGCGGACGAAATGCTCTCGATTCTGGCGTTGGAGAGTGAGCGGGCCAAAACATTTGTGGTTGGCGAGGACTTGGGCACGGTTGATGAAGGTGTGCGCGAAAAATTGGCAGAATACTGCGTACTTTCTTACCGGCTTTTGTGGTTTGAAGAAAACACCCCGGAACATTTTCCGAAGCTGGCGCTGGCGGCGGTATCGACCCACGATTTGCCGACCATCGCGGGAATCTGGTCGGGCGCGGACTTTAACGAGCAAAATGAACTGGGGTTAAATCCTAACAAAGAAAATGCCGACAAGATGCGCGAGTCCCTGAAACGCGCGGCGCACGTGGATGATAGCGAGGAAGTTGCGGACGTCATCGTGAAAACGCATGAGGCGTTGGCACGTTCGCCTGCGGTTATCGCAATGGCGTCTATTGAGGATGGATTGGCTGCGGAGAAACGGCCTAATCTTCCGGCCGCCTCGGGAGTTCAACGGCCGAATTGGTGCGTCCCACTACCCAAGCAGCTCGAGGAAATCGAGCGCGACGACACGGTTCTGCGCATCGCTAACGGCCTGAAACGATAGTCCGTCCCTTCCAGGCATTCAGGAACTTTGGACCTGCCATCATTTAGTAAGCATGGATAAGTCGATGGCAAGGGCCATGGCTGCGTGTCCTTCAGTGCCAGGATGCAAGTGATCGCCGCTGTCGTATTTTGCGGCCAGCTTGGCGGGATTTTCTGGATCGGTAAGGGCCGCCGAAAAATCGATTACGCCATCAAAAGCCCGGGACTCTTTGATCCACTTGTTTACTTCCAGTCGCGTGGCTTCCCCTTTCTCCGTCCAACCGTTGAATCCCTTGAAAGGCAGAATGGTCGCACCAAATATTTTTAAATGGCGAGCGTGCACCTGCGCGATGATCTGCTGGTAGCCGGCGATCAAATCGCCGGCTGTAACGTGCGTTTTGGCCAGACATGGGACGTATTTGGCCTCAGCGTGAGTATCCGGCTGGCCGATGTCGTTGGTGCCCTCGAACAGAATCACGCTGCGCACACCGGGCGATGCAAAAACGTCGCGATTGAGCCGGGCTAGCGCGTTTTCGCCAAAGCAGGGGGAACTGCTCAGTACGCGGTTGCCACCGATGCCGGCATTCAATACCGCGAAAGATGATTGCGACGAATTTCCGTTGAGGCGCCGGGCGAGAACGTCCGTCCAGCGTTCATTCGCATCCGGCCTGGAAGACGCACCATCGGTGATGGAATCGCCGAGAGCAACGATGGCTCCCGCCGTTTTCTTCGCAGCCAGCACTTCCACGCTTGCGAGAAAAAACCACGAACCAATCTTTTTGGTGAACGCCTCGCCACCTTCCTCAGCAACGTGGTTGCCTTCCACGGAGACATAGTTGGTTTGGAAAGCGGAAGCGTGAAATGTGGCCGGGCCGGTAGGCTTGGAAATGTACAGGCTGATGGCCACATTTTGTTGGGCCGCGGTGGGCATTGGAATAACATCACTCAGCGCATCGGCGCCTTCGGGAATGGCGACAGAAGTTGCGCCGCCAAAGGTAACGACATGATTTGAACCGGCAACTACGGATGCACTCTGACTCTGCGTCCCAATGTAAATCGCATCGAACGTCACAGGCCCACTACCAAACGTATTCGCCAGGCGCAGTCGCGTAACGCTTCCCGCAACCGTGGTGTGGACGATTTCGCGGATGGTCTGGTTGCTAAATTCCCTGAAGTCGCGAGGGCCAGTCATCAATCCGGCCATCACCGGATTCGCAACATCCATGTTGGAAGTGCTCCAGGTGGCCACCCAGCTCCCATCGAACTTAGTTTCACTAGCGCAGGCAAGCGGCAGCGTAACGGAGAGTGCGGCTATACACAGCGACAGCTTCGCCCTCCGTATTTGTGGGCGAATCCCTTTTCTGTGCTGAATAACTTGCAGCATAGATTTCCTTTGTGACTGGTTAATTGACAGATTCGAGCGCCGAGGATGACGGCACCCGCGATAGGCGTTCCCTCTCCCGGAAATTTTCTATTGCCGCAACCTACGCATATACAAATGCAGAGAAGCCACTAGAATGTTACTCCCGGAGCGTTCTTCAAGTCAGGAGAATCAAACGTGTCGCGAAATGTAAAACCCGCAGTCTGGCTGGTGTTGGCATTCTGCAGCGCTCTCATCGCGGTGAATAGGGCTTACGCAGCGGAGGAAGTACTGGCCCGCACCCCGCCGATGGGATGGAACAGTTGGAATAAATTCGGCTGCAACGTGAGTGAGCAACTCATTAAAGATGCAGCCGATGCCATGATCAGCAGCGGTATGCACTCCGCGGGATACGAATACGTGGTAATCGATGATTGCTGGCAAGTGGCTCGCGATGCCAATGGAAATATTCTGGCCGATCCGCAGCGATTTCCTTCCGGGATTAAAGCCCTGGCGGATTATGTTCACAGCAAGGGGTTGAAGTTTGGAATCTATTCTGATTCTGGAACGAAAACGTGCGCGGGACGCCCGGGGAGTCGCGGCTATGAATATCAGGACGCGCGGCAATACGCGGCCTGGGGAGTCGATTACCTGAAATATGACTGGTGCAGCACGGACACCGAGAACGCCGAAGCCGCTTACACGACCATGCATCGCGCCTTGCTCGCTTCCGGACGGCCCATCGTGTTTAGCATTTGCGAATGGGGAAAAAGTAAACCGTGGTTGTGGGCCAAGGACGTCGGCAATTTGTGGCGTACCACCGGGGATATTTACGATTGCTGGGATTGCAAAAAAGAATATTCGACGGGATGGCTGGTGATTCTCGATCAGCAGGTGGGGCTTGAGACGTATGCCGGTCCCGGACACTGGAATGATCCGGATATGCTCGAAGTGGGCAACGGCGGCATGACCGTCACGGAGTATCGATCGCACTTCAGTCTGTGGAGCATGCTGGCGGCGCCGCTCATCGCCGGAAACGACCTGAAAAATATGCCCGCGGAGATTAAGGAAATTCTCACCAACAAAGAGGTATTGGCGGTCGATCAGGACCCCATGGGCATGCAGGGGCGGCGCGTTCGCAAAAACGGCGACATGGAAGTGTGGGCTAAGCAACTTCAGGATGGCAGCCGCGCCGTGGTGCTCTTCAATCGCGGCGCAAGCGAGACGGAGGTCTCCGCGAACTGGGAAGACCTGGGCTACCCGTCACGATTACCCGCCACGGTGCGCGACCTTTGGAATAAGAAAGATTTAGGAAAATTTACCGGACAGTTCAGCGCAAAAGTGCCTTCGCACGGCGTGGTCATGGCACGCGTTACGCCGTAATTCGCGTTATGAATTACTGCTGAAGCTCCTTTTCCATTTGGTGCATCAGCGCCGTGTTTTTGTCGATGGCTTTAGCCAGAATTTCGGACTGGCGTTGCGCTTCCTGCCAATTTTGGGCTTCGATCGCTTCCGTCAATCCGGGCAACTCCAGATGCGCATAGGTGTATCGCGCGCAATATAACAAATGCTTGAACCAGGGACGCCCGGGAATCCCATCGGGATTCAGCCAATTGCTTTCCACCTGCAGTATTTCCTGGTTGTATTTTTCCGCCGCTTTATCGTCTGCGATTTTGCCGCTGGCTACAGCACTGTCTAAAAGCTTCCGCACATTTTCTCCAGCAGCCGCGAATTCCTGAGCACGTTTCTGCAGGCCATCGAGCTTGATTTTGCCCGCGTCATAACGCGGATTCTTTTTCAGGTCGTCTATGAAATCGTTCAACGTGCGGCCATAAAAACCAAAATCAAATGGCAGCACATCCGCTTGCGCCAGGCGCAGCGCGGTGACACCCCACAGCGCGGACATGGTGGCATGATATTTGTAGCCGGGATCGCCGAAATGGTTCATCCAGTAATAGTTGTCGTACATGGAGTGATAGACGCCATAGGGACCGTCGAACTGCAGCGTGATCACCGGGCGTCCAAGAAAATTGAGGAACACGGTGTGGTCCGAGCCGCTGCCTATGCGCGTATTGACCACATTCTGATCGGTGACCGCAGGCGCGTGCCGGTCCTCTTTCCGTTCCGCGGCTATAGATTTGAGCCAGGCATCATGGAGAGTGGTCCCGCTGGGATCGTCAATGGAATTACTCGTTTCCACCAGCATGGGCGCGAGAGAGCCGACCGCACCACCTTCAAAATTTGGACCTGAGGCCGAGGAATCGACATTGATGTAGGCGATCAATTTTTTCTTCAGCTCATCGGCGAATTGCTCGCCCCATTCCGTTGAGCCGGTAAGCCCAATCTCCTCTCCGTCCCAGCTGCAAAAAACGAGGGTGCGCTTCGGCCGGATGCCGTCTTTCAACATGGCGCCCATGGCGCGTGTCAACTCCATCATGGAAGCGGTCCCGCTGCTGGGATCGACGCCGCCGTACTCCCAGGCATCGTGATGATTTCCGAGCAGCACCCACTCATCGGGAAACTCCGAGCCGCGGATGCGGCCCTCCACTACGTAATACGGTTGAATGGAGTTGTCCATCTGCACTTTGAGATGAGCCTTCACGGCTCCGGAAAGTCGATATTTAATCGGCAGCCCGCCTTGCCAATCTTTAGGCGCGTCCAGACCATTCATATTTTCGAGCAACGGTTTCGCATCGTGCCAGGACAAGGGCATGGCCACGATGTGCGGAAGCGAGCGAGCTTCGCTTTCAGGAATCCGCTTGGCACCCGGTACAGAAGCCCATCCGGGAGTGAGCGGATCGCCCGGAACGATGAAGTCGTAGGTAATCGCGCCGCGCTGGATATGCGTTTCCGGTCCCCACGGCCCGTCGGGAAACACTTTGCCTTTCACGTAGCCGTCTTCCGCGGGATCGGAGTAGATCAGCAGTGCAGCCGCGCCATTTTTTTCCGCCGTGAGAGCCTTGAACCCGCGATAGCTATACGGATTGGAATAGCGCACTAAGACAATTTTGCCTTTCACATCGATGCCGTTTTTTCGCAACACTTCGTAGTCTTCAGGATTGCCGCTGTGCGCGTAAACGACCGGCGCAGTGACCTCGCCGCTCGCGGAATATCCCATCCATGCATTGGCGACTTCCGGATTTTTGGTGTCCGGGTCTACATTGTAGGCCGCTTCGCGAAGGACCGCCTGATAGTGAGATGGTGCAACCATTTCCAGACCGGTAGAGATGGGCCTGGTTCCCAGCACGTCATATTGCCGGATCACGACGTCTTCCAGTCCGTGCTTCTTCCAAAGTTCCGCGATGTATTCCGCGACTTCGTGATCGTGGACCGTCCCCGCGGGGTGCGGCATGGAAGTGAAATAGCGGTGTTGTTTGCGAATTTCATCGGTGGAGATTGAACTCTTCAGGCGGTCTTCCAGAGCGGCTTCCTGCGCGCCGTGAACCGGCGAAAAGCCAGTAATTTTTGTTTCCGACGCAGCGCGGGTGATTTGCGAGCCGACATGATGGGAAGGGATAACGGTTGCGAAACTCACAAAGACCAATGCGGCAAGGCCAGACACAAACGTGGATGTTGATTTTTTAACCAGGATGGCAATCTCCGGGAAGAAGGAATTTAGCAGTTGGACTGTATCGCTTGTAAATGGCGGTGTAAAGACTGCATCATTTGTTTCACGCATTCACAATAGTTCAGTCGGGTACAATTCAGCGTTAGCAATTTGCGGGGGGATCAAATGAGACCAGGTACACACGTAATTCTGATAGTGCTGATCTTCGTGTTCCTGACAGGCCCGGCTCGCTCGCAATCGACAGAACAGACAGAAAAGGGCCTGCAGCGCCTCCGTTCGCAAATAGAGAACATCCAGCAAGCGTTCCCGGGAAATATGGCGGTGTACATGAAAAATCTGCGGACGGGAGAGGAAATCGCAGTGGACGCGGATTCGACCTACGAAACATTCAGCGTGATCAAGGTAGCCATTATGGCGGAAATATTTCGCCAGGCCGAAAGCGGCAAATTTTCGCTGGATGAACGCGTGGAACTAAGACCGGGCGATCAACGATTACCTTCCGGCGTTTTGTACACCATGCAGCCGGGTCTGAAGCCCACGGTCCGCGACCTGCTTACGCTGATGATTATCATCAGCGATAACGAAGCTACCGATCTCCTGGCGGATAAAGTGTCGCGTCCCAGCGTGACGAAATACATGCACGAGCTCGGCTTGAAAAATACTTCCATCGAATTTTCCGACCTGGATTGGGACCGCAAATGGCTCAGCTCCATGGACCCCAGCTACAGCAACGCACCCGGAAACAAAACGCTGGAGTTTCCCTTCGACAAATTTGCCGAGAGCCAGGTGCAACACGCGTTTGGCGAGACAATCTACAATGCCGGGATTTATTTCGGACACAGTACGGCACGCGACCTGGGCCATCTGTTCGAAATGATTCAGCAGAAAAAACTGGTGTCGCCCGGCGCCAGCGAGTGGATGCTGGCAACCCTGGAAAAGCAACAAGTAGACAATCGCTTTCCGAAATACTTGCGGGACGTGACTATCGCTCACAAGACCGGCGACGGCCAACCGTTCATCGCCAATGACGCGGGGATTATTTTCATCAAGGACCAGCCGGTAGTGCTGGTGGTTTTGACCGGCCACCATCGAGGCGACACCGAGTCGCTGCACGATGCCGTGGCGCGCGTGGCGGCGCTGGTGGGGCAGCATTACGGCGCGCGATTGTCGTCAGACTATAAGCCTATGTGACGTGCGCAGCGTCTTTTGAGACGCCGCTGGACGCATGTAGCACACAAAAACTGCACTGGCCAGCGGCAAAAGGCCAAGCTAAGCTGGCAGTTATTCTTCCTATTAGTGGGAGGCTTTATGCCCTATTCCAGACGCAGCCTGATACTCGCGCTTGCCGGAGGCGCCGGAGCGCTGGTGGCCGGGTCGGCTCTTTATTCTTCTCCACAGCGAAACGTGCCGCAGCCAATTCCTTCACCTAATGCGCCAAACCAAAGCTACCCGCCGGGCCTGAACGGTCCGGACCAGAAGCCACCGGACAAAAAGGCGATGGACAAACAGGCCCAAGCGGATGTGAAAGCTGACGTCGAAAAGCTCTTTGCGCTTATCAGCGAACTGCGCGAGGAAGTACAAAAGTCGGATGCCAGTTCGACCCTCTCCCTTTCGGTGGTAAACAAAGCGAAACAAATTGAAAAATTGGCCAAACAAGTGAAGGACCGCGCGAAGGGTTAACAGCGGGACGGCGCAATTAAGGATGCTTCACGGGTGCGGGCCGTATCTTTTCGGCGGGCACCACGCCTTGCCCTTCGAGGACGGAGTAATATTGATCCGCCGATAATGGCCCGAGATTTTCAATTTTGCCCGACGGCCAGCGAATCTCCACGCTATCGATCTTTTTCGTTTCTCCCAACCCAAAATGTACGCGCAAGTCATTTTGCGAAAGATAGCTTCCGCCACTGTGAATCTCGTCTGTCTGGGTCATGCCGCCAGCAACGATTTTAATGCGCGCGTTCAGCGCCAGGCGATTGCTCTTAGTGCCTGCCAACTCAAAACTCACCCAATGACGCTCAGGAACGCCATGATTTTTTAGAATCATGGGAGCGCCATCCAGGTCGCCAACGACGACGTCCACGTTGCCGGTATTAAAAAGGTCTGCGACCGCCAAGCCGCGGGACACGTGTTTTTCCTTGAGCGCCGGGCCGGCCTGATCGCTGGCATCGCAAAACGTTCCATCTTTCTGATTGAGCTGCAGCAGCTTGGGCTGACGATATCCGCCGCCGGAAGGCAGCGTATCGACCTGCGGATATACGTGCCCGCTCACGGCGATCACATCAAGCCAGCCGTCATTGTCAATGTCCATAAACGCGGTGCCCCACTTCACCCAGGGTAGCGAGGGAAGCGCCAGACCGGAAGGATAGGAGACATCCGTGAAGTTCCAGTTGCCATCATTACGATATAAGAGATTATTCTCATCCGAAAAGTTGGTGACGTACAAATCAGGGCGACCGGTATGCAGATAATCTCCGACAGCGATGCCCATGGAGGCCTGCTCCGAACCGTCTTCGCTAACGGCGGTGCCGCTTTCCAGACCCACATCCTTAAATTTTCCGTTGCCTAAATTCTTGTACAGAAACTTCGGAGTGGAATCGTTGGCCACATAGATGTCGGGACGACCGGTATTGTTGAAATCCGCCCAGATCACGCTCATCCCGTAATAACCGCTGGGGTCGCTGACTCCCGCGCTCTTGGACACATCCGTAAAAGTTCCGTCGCCATTGTTGTGAAACAGGGAGTCGCCGGCGCCCTTCAAACCGCGAGGGCCGCATTGCACGTCGATGCCGCGATATTTGCAGTTGGGCGAACTGCCGAAACCAGGCAGATCGTTAAGGTGGAAATCGACGTAATTGGTGACCATCAAATCGACAAATCCGTCGCCGTCGTAATCCCCGAAGGACGCGCCGGTAGACCAGCGCCCATCGGCCACGCCTGCTTTGGCGGTCACATCGGTAAATGTGCCGTCGCCATTGTTGTGATAAAGCACGTTGCCACCCAGGCAGGTCACGTAGAGGTCCGGCCAGCCGTCGTTGTCATAGTCGCCGACGGCTCCGCCCATCGCGAAGCACGGCGAGGTCAGGCCGGATTTTATGGTCACATCGGTAAACGTGCCGTCATGATTGTTGTGATACAGCGCCCCAAGACTTTTCTCGCCCTTAATAGCCATCTCCACAGTCGGAGCATTGGTAAAATAAATATCCGGCCAACCGTCGCGGTCGTAATCGAAAACGATCACGCCGCCGCTCATGGATTCCACAATATATTTTTTTGCCGGATCGGCGGTGTGCTTGAAGTTGATGCCCGTTTTGGCGGTGATGTCTTCGAGTTGCGGGACAGGCCTCCCAGTGCACTTAGACGCTTTCGCTCCCGGCGGAGGTGGAGGTGGCTGAGGATGGCCGCCCTGCGCCTTGGCGCCACAAGCCGCGATAAACAGCAGAGCCGGAGCAACCGCCAACCGTCCACAGCGAGATAGGTTCAATTTTCCCTTTCGCAATCAGATCACGGACTTTGTACGTTTCGCACCGCTTCGCGATCGCGGGCCCGCTGCTTGGCCTTCAAGTCCTTGTAAATGTCCAGTTCGCGATCGGCGTCGGCAATGCGCGATTCCTTGCGGTAGGCAATCTGCAACTGGTAATGCATATAGTCCGTTTGCGGACTGAGACGCGTGGCGATCTCCAGATGTTCGATGGCGTCCGACACCTTTCCGCGATCGAGGAGGATTTTGCCGGTTTGATATTGCGAGTTGGCGTGTTCGGGATGCGCCGCAATAACCTGCTCAAAAAGCGCGGCAGCTTGGTCCACCTTGGATTGTTGAAGATATACAAAGCCGAGGCCGTACATGGCGTCGGGATCGGCCGGAACGATATTCAGCTCCGCCTGAAATTCAGCCGCCGCCTCAGGCCAATGGGCCCAGCGAGTGTAGGCCTGGCCGGCGAAATAATGCGCCTTGGGCAGCGCCGCATCCGCTTCCAGAGCACTGTGTAGCGCATTCACCGAACGCGCATAATCACCAATCTCAATCCACAGGCGGCCAACCAGTAACAGGATGGGCGCAGACTGGTTGGTTTTTTCAAATTCACTGAGGACTTCCGTGGCCTTAGCAGGTTCGTTAAGGCGTGCCAGCGAGCTGGCCCAGGCATAGCCTATGGTGGAGTCCTGCATCCCTGCCGCGCCCAAGGTCGTAAAAGTTCCGGCGGCATCCGCGAATTTGTCAGAGGCGAAATAAGCCATGCCGAGATTCGCTCGCACGGGCCGGTCAGCGGGCTTTTCCGCCAACGCTACAGTGAGCCCGCGAATAGCCTCTGGATAATTCTGAGCGCGAAAGGCAGACAGCCCGAGGTTCCGGGCAAGTCCGGGGATATGGCTATCCCAGCGTTCCGCTTCCTGATAGTGGCCATGCGCGGCAAGATACTCACCGGTGACGGCTTCCGTGGTAGCCAAATCATTGAAACCCAGGCCCAGGACAGCGCGAAGCCGGTTCTCCTGGGAATCCGCGATAGCCAACTGCGCTTTAGTGAGGTTCGAGCGAGCCGTTACGGAGGCATCAATACGCGCAAAGGGGTCGGCATCCACGGGCAAGAATTTGGCCGTGTCTGTTTCCGGCTGCGGCTGAATGGCAACAATCGCGGCAGCTGTGCCGCCCGCATCATTCATCGCAGAAGCCACATTCTGCTGGGTCAACTCCATCGTTTTATTTTGCAAATCGCGAGCCTTGGCGAGGAAGGCTTCGCTTTCCTCGGTGCGGCCGGAGTTGACCAGGATGCGCCCGAGATCGACGTAGGCTCTGCGAATCTGATAATTGGAGCGCGCTTCGTCTTTGCCGGTAAGCTCCACGGCCTTGCGCAAATATTCCTCGGCGTGCGGCATGTCGCTCTGCGCGTAGGCATTCAAACCCAGGTATAACCACGGCTCAGGAGCGTTAGGATCGAGTTGCGCGGCAAGTTTGAGGTAACGGTCGGAAACGGCGTAATCGCGGTCCCCAGAGGCCAGAAATCCCAGGAGATAGTTCGCTAAGTAATCCTTCGGATAGTATTCCAGTTCCTTGGCAAATTCGGAGCGCACTTCAGGCGTGGCCTTCCACTCGTTTACGGCTAGCAGCGCCAGTCCCAGGAAATAGTGAGCGTGTGGAGTACGGGTATCCAGAGAAATGGCCCGCTGAAACTCGCGAATGGCGGCAGGCATGTCGTTGGCATCGCGGTAGGCCCTGCCAAAAAGCACGTGCAGCGAACCGGAATCGCCCGAACTGCGGACCATATCTTCGAATACTGCGGCGACTTTTTCCTTATCTTTGGGATCCTTGGTTTGGAGCAGGCACATGCCCAGGGAATACATGGTCTCAACGTCCGCCGCGTACGCTGGATCAAGTTCCGCCGCACGAGAAAGCGCCTCGGCACCTTTGGCATATTGTTGCCTTTTAATCCAGACGCGGCTGCGCACAATGTAGGCGCGTGCGTTGTTTGGATCTACGGCCAGCGCTTTGTCTGCCTCGGCAAGGGCATCATCAGCAAGATTGGCCTGCAAGTCAGAAATTGCCAGATCAACGTGAGTATCGGGCAGATCCTGGAAGTCGAGCGACCGTTTGTAGAGGTCAATTGCCTGAGGGAACGCTGTCTCCAACAAGCGCAACTGGCCGATTTCGCGCAGCGCCAGTGCAATCACGCTTTTGTTGGCCGCAGCGATAGCCGCAGCGTTACCGGTGCGTTGCGCGGCCTGCGCGGCTTCCAGCCGTTTTCGAAGTTCGACTTCAGCGGCATTTAGGGCCTGTTGCTTAACTGGCTTGGCAGTGTGGGAAGAAGACGCCGATTGAGGGACAGCCCTGGCTATGGATGCGATTCCGGTTTCGAAAAACAAAATGATGGCGACCAGCACGAGAAAAACAGGAACCCTTGGGTGCAGGCGCGAGGAGGGCAACTTCATGTCTCGGGATTCACAGGAGAAAGAGTCAAAACAGACCATTTGAAAGATAAACGGCGGGGTTGCAATTAGCAAGCCCCGCCGCCGGTCGTTGATGTTTTGGTTTGCCGGGTTGCCTAGAACGAGAACCTCAAGGTGTACTGAATTTCACGTCCAGGACGCACGTTGTTGGCTTGCCCGAAGCCGGAGCTGATGCTGTTCGGATTTCCGGTTTGGGCTGAGATTACGTTGTTGGTCGGAGTGCAAGCCGTCTGGGACGGGCCGCACAGCAAGTTCGAGGCGCTGAAGTTCTGCGTTTCAAGATTGCTGCCGATAAAGTTCGCATGGTTGAAGAGGTTGAAGAAGTCCAGGCTGAACTTGATGCGGAAGCGCTCCTTGAATGTCCAGTTCTTGGCGAGCTGTGCATCCACGTTGCGGAAATTGGGACCAAAGCAGTAGCCGCGAGGTGCATCGCCCACGGTACCGATGGTGTATCCAATTAACGTGAACGCGTCAGGGTTCAGAATCTGCCTGCCGTTTTCACCCGAGTTGCAGTTCAGACCGGTGACATCCGGGCGATTGTTCTGGTTAAAACCCGAGCCCTGCAGTGAGTTCAGCGAACTGCCGTCAGCGCCGCCGGCTCCGTTGGAAAACACGCTCAGGGAAGAGCCACTGGATACGCTGATGATGCTGTTGAGTTCCCATCCTCCCACGGTGTCGCGCACCATCGCACTGTGGCTGGCGAGCTTGGGCAAGTAGAACACTTCGTTAGCCACAAAAATATGCGGCCGGTTGATGTTGGTGTTGCCCTTGTCCAGTCCGGAGTCGGATTGGTCGGTAACCGCCTGCGAGTTCACGCTGCCAGAGGAGTTGTCCAGTTGCACGTTACCAATGGAGTGGGAGTAGGTGTAGGACGCCTGGAAGCTCGAGAAATTGCTAAGCCGCGAGCGGAACAGGGCCTGCAGCGAATGGTAGTCCGACTTTCCATTGTGCTCGAACTGAAGGATGCTGCCAAAGTTATCGGCAGGACGAAGAGCATTAAAAGCGCTGCCGCTCAGGAATGCCGAATCCACCCAGTCCGCCGAAGGCACGGCGTTTACGTCGATGCCGGACGTCAGGTGGATACCGCTGTTACCCACGTAGCCGAGCTGTAGGGCGGTGTTGTGCCCAAGCTCACGCTCCACGGAAAAGTTCCACTGCCAGCTGTTGGGGATAACGGCGCGAGGATTTTCCGCTCCGCTCGGTGAAACCTGGGGATTCGTAAGTGGCGCTGGAGTTCCCAAAGTTCGTACGTCGGTCGCGGTGATTTCGAAAGGAGCGGTGAAGGCCAACTGTTCCAGCAGCCCGACCGGCTCCCGTTGGAAGAATTGTCCAAGACCGGCACGAACCGCGGTTTTGCCATCTCCCTTGACGTCCCACGCGATGCCCAAACGCGGAGCGATAGCGTGGTTGTTGTTGTTGACCAGTGCGCGGTTGGATCCCGGAGTGCCGTTCGAGAGTGGGAGCGAGACGCCCAAGGCAGACAACTGTGCCGCAGCGGCTGCGCAAGGCGAAGTTCCCGGTACGATGATGACGCCATTGCAAGCGTCGGACGGATTGGCGGCAGCTTCCGCTGGGCTCCAATCGGCCAGACTGAAATTGGCCCATTCGTTGTTGCCGGCATACGGTTCGCGCAGGAAAGACCAACGGAAGCCGTAATTGATGGTTACGTTGCGGCGGATCTTCCAGGTATCTCCGATGTACCACTCAAAATCGTGCCAGTTGACCATCGCGGTGGCGTTGACGTTTTTTTCGGTGGTGACGTAAACCTGGCCAGGCAAGAGCAAGTTGGCCAACTGATTGCCCAACGCTACGCCCACTGGGAATCCATTGTTGGTAGTGCAGTTGGGGGTAGCTGACGGGCACGTATTCAAACCGCCGTTAGAAAAATTGAAGGCGGGCTGATCAGAACCGCCTGCGCCGTCTTCGATTTTCGCGTTGGTGCTGTAATATGCGCCAATTTTCCAGATGTGATTTCCATGCACCTTGGAGATATTGTCTTGAAGGGCATAGAGGTCTTCATGGTTGGAGTACGGAGCGATGTTCCACATGGTCTGGGTGCTGCCGTAGGGCGCCAATCCACCCCAGACGGTGCCACCACTGCCGAAGGCATCCGGCTGCTTTAAGGACCCGGGCCAAGCGGTTGGAACCGCAGCGTTGATCTGCGGTACCACGCCCGCTTCAGTGCCGGAAAGGGTGGTAATGATGGCGTTGTGGCCGTAACCAAACTCCACGTCATTCACCATGGTGCTGCTCAATTGGGAGGTCAACTTGCCCATCACGCTCTTGGAGGGCTGGCTCCAATCGGAGTTGATGGTGGGGAACTGGGAAACTCCCCAGAATGCGGTGTTGTCCGGCCCCGGGCTGGTCCATGAATCGTTGGTATAGCGGAAAGTGATGCGATTCTTCTTGGTTACGTCGTAGTCGCCGCGCACGTTCCACTCACTCCAACTGGGGCGGAGATTCTCCGTCAGCGCCCAGTTATCGCCGTTGTGCAAAGGCTCGTTGGGCAGCGGGTAGAACTTCTCAATCAGCGATCCGGCCGCATCGGGGTTGGCGATCGCGAAGGGATTTCCGGGTGCCTGCAGGGCCGTCGGTATCAATGAAGTGTAGGTATAGCCGCCAGCTCCGTTGGCAACAAAAGCCGCGGGCTGGGTCGCGCCGCACTGGTCGGTAGCGAGCGTTCCGTTGGGATTACCCGCCGTCGGAGCCACTGCGCCTGAAAAGTCTGGGCCGAAGTTACCGCCCTGTTCCGCCGCCGTTGGTACGCAAGCTGCTACCGACTGTCCACGAACCTCGCGGTTCCATTCCTGGTTGAACCAGAAGAACAACTTGTCCTTGAGTATGGGACCAGCTACGTGATAGCCCCAGTCATTGCGGCGAAGTTCCGCTTTACCGGTGCCGTTAAAGTTTGAGAACCAGTCGTTGGCGTCTAGCTTGTCGTTGCGGCCGGCATAGAAGAACCCACCGTGAAACTGATTTTCACCCGAACGTGTGGTGATGCTGATGATCGCGCCGGCAGCCTGGCCATATTCCGGGCCGTAGGAATTGCGGATCATTTTGAATTCAGCGATGGCATCGACGGAGGGATAAACGAGAATGGTGCGCCCGGAGCCCACGTCATTGTTGTTGACGCCGTCTACCAGGAAGAGGTTGTAGTTATAGGGGTTGCCGTTCACAGAGAAGTCTGCGCCGCCGGTCAAACCTTTGTCACGGGAGTTGAAGCTGTTGGCCGTCGAAACGCCGGGAGACAAGGTGACCAGGCCCATAAAGTTCTCGCCGTTCAGAGGCAATTCGCGCACTTGCGTGCCGGAAACAACTTCGCCAACCTCAGCCGAAGAGGTCTGCACTTGAACATCGGCGGCTTCTACGGTGACCGTCTCAGAGGCCGCACCGACAGAGAGTTGTGCGTTTACTTCTGTGGTTGTGGAGGTGTGCACTTCCACGTTGTTCGAGAGAAATTCCTTGAACCCCGCTTGCTTGACGCGCACGGAGTACACACCGACGGGCACCTGAGCAAAGGTGAACGATCCCGAGTCGTTGGTCTGCGTGGTGTCAGTCGCATTGGTGCCGAGGTTGGTGAACGTCACGGTTGCGCCCGAGACAGACGCGCCGCCCTGATCCGTTATCGTGCCCGAAATGGTGCCCGAGTATTGCTGGGCGTACATAGCGCCGGGAAGGGCCACCGCCAGCAGGAAGGCAAATACCAGCGCCTGAGCCGCGAACCACGCGCGGCGAGAAACCTTAGTAGTGAATCCTGATTTCATACTTTCCACCCTTCGAGATAATTTGCTCGACGAACACGTGTCATCGCACCACCACAGGCTTAAGACCGAAGTTCGGGACTTCGCTTCAATTTTATTGAGAGAAAAGGAACAGCCCCTTACATCCTCGACGGTTGGTAATACTTTTGTATTAGGTATATACGGGCCGGGAAGAAACTTGTCAAGCAGAAATATTGATATTCTACATAAAAAATAATGTTATTCTAACTAGAGCAGAAGAAGCGCCCTTCTTTCCGTGGCCACTTACTGAAGTTATGGTATACAAGTGCCTCACGAGGGTACGTAGGCGATGACCGGCTCGTCCAACACGAAAACCAACAGCAAAAAAAAGGAACGAGCAGAGCCTAAAGTCACGCTGAAAACAATCGCCGACCACTTAAACCTAACACCTGGAACAGTTTCCGCGGCACTAAACGATTCTCCCGCAGCCAAGTCCCTTCCGGAGCACACTAAACAACGAATTCTTGCCGCTGCCAAAGAGCTGAACTACCGCCCGAACTACTTTGCGCGTTCACTTCGCTTGCAACGAACTTACACGATTGGAGTTATCGCCGAGGAGATCGGCGATGCCTACGGTGCCCTGATCATCAGCGGCATTGAGGAGTACTTGCGTGCTCATAACTTCTTTTTCTTGACGGTGATCCACCGGCACGACCAGAAGTTGCTGCACACCTACGCTCAAATGCTCCAGGAGCGGGGCGTTGAGGGATTTATAACGACGGACACGTCTATAACGGAGAAGCTGGCTTTACCGACGGTGGCCGTCGCGGGTCACACCCAAGTGGAGGGGGTGACCAACATCATTTTGGACCACCGTCTCGCCGCAAAGCTGGCGCTATCGCACCTTGCTGATCTGGGGCACAGAGAGATTGCCTTTTTGAAGGGCGCGCGGCTCAGCTCCGACGCGGCCGACCGCTGGAAGGGGATTTGTGAAGTCGCGGAAGAGATGGGCCTACGAATCCGCCCCGAGCTTGTGATTCAAATCGAAAGCACCGATTCCACGCCACGCCTTGGCTACCCTTACGCCAAGGAATTGTTAGAGCGAAAAATACCATTCACGGCACTATTGGCGTACAACGATATCTCCGCTATCGGTGCAATATGGGCGTTTAACGAAACCGGCTTGCGTGTTCCTGATGATATTTCCGTGGTCGGCTTCGATGACATTCCGAGTGCCTCGTTCAATATTCCTGGTCTGACTACGGTGCGCCAACCGTTGCTGCGCATGGGACAGATCGCCGCCAAAACGGTGATCGATCAGATCGAAGGAAATGAGGAGTACATCGCGGAAATAGCGATTGAGCCCGAATTTGTGGTGCGTGGCTCAACAGGTCCGCTGCCCATCGCACTGGGCGGGCGAGATATCTTTGGCAGAGAAGAGCTGCTTGGTCGCGAAGCCGAAGCGGCCAACACGGATTAACGCGGTTAAAACCGTAAAGAAGACACTTGCCATACACTGAGATTTGATTTTGTAGTCCTCACGCTCCAGACTTCAGAAGACCATGGCCCGTTGGCGCAAAGTCGTTTTTCCCACGTTCGGCGTGTTGTTCATCTTATTTTTTTTCGCGCCGATCTTTCGCGTCACTGCTCAGCTATCCACCGGCGATCACCTCGCGGAACCAGGCTTCTGGCCCACGCAAAGCGCGCAATATCGTAAAGACTTCGTGGGAGCAGAGACGTGCGCGACATGCCACGCAACGATTTTTGCTTCGCAGAAATCCACCCCGATGGGCGCTACGGCCATGCACGCGGAAAACTCCGAGATTCTGCACTCACACCCCAACATGGACTTCGGATTTGGGCCATTTCACTATTCGCTAAAGGTTCAAGCGGATCAGACCGGATATGCCGTCACGGACGGAAAAGAAACGCAAACTGCAAACCTGCAGTGGGCTTTCGGGACCGGGCGCGTAGGACAATCTTATTTGTTCAAGAAGCGAGGCGAGGCATTTTACGAAGCGCGCGTTACCTATTTCAGTTCGCTACACAATTTAAATTTCACGCCGGCGCGAGCAATGACATCGGCGAAAGACGTGGCTCTGAATGACGCCATGTATCGAGAGGTGGGCGCCGCGGAAGTGGGCCGGTGTTTCGCCTGTCACACGACGGCCTCTGCAATCGACGGAAAGTTTGACGAAGCCAATCTGATTCCCGGCGTAAGTTGCGAAGCGTGCCACGGGCCCGGTGCGGAACACGTGGCGGCCATGCGGACGGCGAAAGTCACCGGAGAAAGCGGCGGCAGCACGCAGATTTTTAATCCCGCTTCGCTGCATCCTCCGGACTCGGTGGATTTTTGCGGGGCTTGCCACGCTACCACCTGGGACGTGAAGCTTTCCGGCATAAAGGGTGTCTCAACCGCGCGTTCGCAACCCTATCGCCTGCAAAAAAGCAAATGCTGGGGTAATGGAGACGCGCGGCTCACCTGCATCGGCTGCCACGATCCACATAAACAGCTTCAGATGGAATCGACTGCATACGATGCCAACTGCTTAAGCTGTCACAGTGGCTCGGCGAAAATCCAAGCTGCCGGGAGCCAGGGCCAAAAAATGGACATGCATGCGGGGAAAACTTGTCCGGTGGCGACCAAGAATTGCGTATCCTGTCACATGCCGAAGGTGGACGTTCCGGAAATGCACTATGCGTTCACAGACCACTGGATTCGCGTTTTACGGCCTGGCGAGACGTATCGGGATTAACCTGCTAACAACTGGCGGCAGAGCGCCGCGCCTCCAGCAATCCCAGAACTCGCGCCATAGTGCGCCGAGACTAACGGAATTTCGCGGTTTCGCGAATTTACGCACCAGTCGGGGATGCGATTGCGGATGTCCTCGAAGAACGGTTTCAACACGGCGGCGACACCGCCTCCAATCACAATCACATCCGGCTCCAGCAAATCGATGGTGTTTCCCAAAAACACCGACAATAATTCGATGGTTTCCACCAAGGTTGCTTTGGCCATCGGGTCACCCGCGGCGTTGGCCTGGATCACGTGCTCCGAAGTGATCGCGGCAATTTGACCATTCGCTAAATCGAGCATGGAGGAGTGCTGCACGTTTGCCGCAGCCAGCATGGCTTGCGCGCGCTTGGCGATAGCCGGACCGGAGGCGAACACTTCAATGCAGCCACGCTTGCCGCAACCGCAAACCGGTCCTTTGTAATCGATGCTGACGTGACCGCCTTCCGGGGCGGCACCCGTGCGGCCGTTGTAAATATGTCCATCCAGGATGAATCCAGTTCCAATTCCGGTGCCGATGGAGACGTAGAAAACCTTGCTGAAGCCTTTTCCCGCGCCCCACAAAACTTCCGCCAGGGCCGCAGCATTGGCATCATTTTCGATTTTTACGGGCAGCTTGTAGCGTCGCGAAATTTCATCGGCCAATGGGAAATTTCGCCAACAGGTCACATTGGGAGGATTAATCACCACTCCGGTGTTGGGATCGAGCGGGCCAGGCGCGCAAATGCCGATGGCGCCGACGGCCCAGCCGCGTTCTTGGCCCATCTTCAACAGTTGATCGATGGCTCCGGTGACGGAATTGAGTCCGGCGGCCGCGTCGGCATCGCTGACCATTTTGACGCGGACGACTTCGGAGATTTCACCAGCGTTGTTCACAAAGCCTGCGGCGACTTTCGTACCGCCGACATCGACTCCAATTACGTAGCTGTTCTGATCGTTGGTGGCCATGACCCGACTTGTTTCTTAGCTTCTTAAGCCGTCTCTTGAGCAAAAACAGTGGGGCGCGAGCCGCTGACGGCATAGTAGAGAATGTAAAGGTAACAGATCGCGGGAATGATGAAAGCGTGATGAATGCCGATGCGATCGGCGAGCGCGCCCTGTAGTACCGGCAATATCGCACCGCCAACGATGGCCATAACAAGCATGCCTGACCCGTCGCCGGTCAGAGGCCCAAGTTCGGCGATGCCGAGAGTGAAAATGCTGGGGAACATGATGGAATTGAAAAAGCCAACGAGGAGGATGCTCCACATGGCGACGTGGCCGGTAGTCAGCATCGAGATACACACCAGCACACACGCTGCGATGGCCGCAAATGCCAACACCGTGCCGGTTTTTACTTTCTGAAGAATGGCAGAGCCGATGAAGCGCCCCACCATGGCACCGCCCCAATAGTAGGTGACAAATTTGGCGGCGGCGAATTCGGGAAGGTTGCCGATTTCGTGCTGGCCGAAATAGTTGATGAGGAAGCTGCCAATGGAAACTTCTGCGCCCACATAAACAAAGATGCCGATGGTGCCGAAGACGAGCTGGCGATATTTCCAGAGGCTGACTTTCACGCTGGTTCCGTCGTGACGCACGGCACCAGGAATGGCGGGCAGCTTGAACATGGCGATGACGACGCCGAAAAGAATCAACGCCAGCCCGATCACGAGATAGGGAATCTTTACCGATGAAGCTTCTTGTACGCGATAGGCTTGCAGCACGTCAGCGGACATCGAGCGCGTCTCGGTGGTGCCCTTGAAGTTGGCGTTTAGAATCAACAACCCGCCGAGATACGGGCCGATGGTGGTGCCCAACGAATTAAAAGCTTGCGTGAGATTCAATCTGCTCGAAGCGGTTTCCGGCGGCCCTAGCACCGCGACATACGGGTTGGCGGCCACCTGCAGCGCGGTAATCCCCGCAGCCAGGGTCATCAACGCAATCAGAAAGAGTGGAAACGAAGCAGCACTCGCCGCGGGGATAAAAAGGAGCGCACCCACGCCCATGGTCATCAGCCCGGTGACCATGGTTTTTTTGTAGCCTATGGCGTCGACAATTTTTGCTGATGGAATGGAAAAAATGAAATAAGCGGAGAAAAACGCGAACTGAACTAGCATGACCTTCGCGTAGTTCAAATCGAAGATGGCTTTCAAATGCGGAACCAGAACGTCGTTGAGAACCGTGACGAAGCCCCAAAAAAAGAAGAGCGCAGTGACCATGGACATGGCCGCTACGTTCGTGGAGCGCGGTGCTTCGGAATAGCTTGCAGCCGCTTCGCCAGTGCTGGGGTTCACATTGACCATCGATTGCCTCCGTGCACGGGCCCACGAATCCCAAATCCGCAAACTGCTCAGATTGACGCACGAGTTGGGCGTGCCCGGAAATGAAAGCACAAAACCAGCGTCTTGTCGCATGGAGTTTTTCTTCGGCGCACGATGATGTCACAAGCGAAGCATTAGAAAAAACGATATTGTGCTTGGCTGGCTTGTGCTTCGCGATGGTATAAGTGAGTCGCGCGAAGTTCGCATATCGCGGCATCCTGGCTCTCGCCGCACGAGGAAACTCCGTTGACGACAGGTCCGAGGGTATTGTTATTCGCAATTCTGGCGCTGGCACCAATTTTATTTCCGCCCATTCCCGTTGCATCCGCGCAGGAGCATTCCGCCGTGGTGGTCTTTTACGAACCGGGATTCACGCCCGCAGATACAGCCGCGCCTTCGCAATCACAACTGGAAAAAATAATGCCTGGGGCGCGACGGGCTTCCGCCGACCAACTGGGCGCGCAGCTTAGCGATGGCGGTTCGCGTTTACTGGTTCTGCCGTACGGCTCGGCGTTTCCGGAAAATGCATGGGCGCCGATATTTTCATTTCTGCAAGGCGGCGGAAATTTGCTAGTGCTCGGCGGCAGGCCCTTCACACGGCCCGCATATCGCGACGCTTCGGGCTGGCATCTTCGCGACTATGAGGTGCGATTCGCACGCGCGTTGATGATTGATCAGTATCAGAGCACGCCGGGATCGGAAGGCCTCGAGTTCCAGACGAATCCAGAAACGACTTTGCAGCCGCAAGCCTTTGCATGGAAGCAGGGCTTTAGCCCGGTAATCCGCCTGAGCGCGGTTGATTTATACAACCGGGGAGGGGCCGCGGGATCGATTGACGCACGCCTCGACACGCTGGCCTGGGGGGCGAAAAATGGACGCCGGCTTTCCGCTCCACTTTTACAGATCGACCACTACAGAAATATCTTTGATGGCGGTCGCTGGATTTTTCTGGCCGCGAACGTGGACCCCGACTTCTACGACAAAATGCAAAATAGCGCGTTGATCGGCGATCTTGCGCAGCGCGCGTCGCTGGGCAGCGAAGAATTCACCGCGCGTCCGGTGATGCCGCTTTACCTTCCAGGCGAACCGGTGGAGCTGGATGTCGAATGGCACCCTGCAAAACCGACGGTGGCAGCGCCTTCCGTGCGGATATCCATTTATGCCGAGGGTGAGAAATCTGGTGCTACCGTTTCGACGCTCAATTTGAATGCAACCCAAAATTCAGTTTTGCCCGCTCCTAAAAACAAGGGCTTCCAAATCATTAAAGCGGAACTTCTGGACGGGGACAAAGTGCACGCCATTTATCACTCCGGCTTTTGGATCCGGGACGAAGAATTTTTGCGCCACGGCCCGCGGCTGAGTACCAATCACGATTATTTCGAAGAAGATGGCCATCCACTAGCCGTCGCGGGCACGACCTATATGGCCAGCGATGTGCAGCGTTTGTACTTTGAACATCCCAACGTCTACGTGTGGAACCAGGACCTCGCGCAGATCCACGACGCCAACCTGAATATGATTCGCGCGGGCTGGTGGACAGGATGGGATAAATTCTGCGATGAAAACGGCCGACCTTACGAGCGCACGCTGCGAATTATTGAAGCGTATCTGATGACCGCGCACAAGTATGGGCTGCCGGTGCAGTTTAATTTTTTCGCGTTTCTTCCGGAAGTTCTGGGCGGCACGAACGCGTATCTCGATCCGCAAGCGGTGCGCCGCCAGCAAACGCTGGTCGCCGCGGTAGTCGCGCGATTCCACGATCTTCCCTACCTGGCATGGGACCTGATCAACGAACCAAGTTTTTCGAAACATTTGTGGACAATGCGACCTAACGGTGACGCTCTGGAAATTGCGAAGTGGAACGAATGGCTGACAAAACACTATCCGAACCGAGGGGCATTGGCCGAAGCGTGGAAAGTTCTGCCCTCCAGCGTGCAAGGCACGATTGCACTTCCCGAAGAACTCGAATTCACACAGCGAGGCTTATACGTCGGTCACAACTCGCTGAAGCTTTATGATTATTTTCTGTTTGCGCAGGAAAGTTTTGCGGGTTGGGTTGCAGGCATGCGCAACACGATTCGCGCGACAGGGTCACAGCAACTGGTTACCGTTGGCCAGGACGAAGGCGGCTACGCCGACAGGCTCTCCCCTGCGTTTTTTGGCGCCTCGGTCGATTTCACTACGAATCACTCCTGGTGGCAGAACGACTCAATCTTGTGGGATTCGCTAGTGGCTAAACAGCCGGGCCAGACCATGATCATCCAGGAAACGGGTTTGCAACGCGAACTGAATCTCGATGAAACGGCGCGGCGCACGCCGGAAAGCGAAGCGGCGCTGCTCGAACGCAAGATCGCCATGTCCTTCGTGCAAGGCTCCGGCGCTATTGAATGGCTGTGGAATTCCAATTCCTACATGACGGAAGGAAACGAGACGCCCATCGGTGCGATACGCCCGGACGGCACGGAAAAGCCGGAAGCGGGAATCATGGGCGGCTTTGGAGCGTTTGCCAAAAGCGCGCAGGAATACCTGCGGAATCCGGAAATGCCCGAAGTGGCGATTGTCACTTCGCAGGCGGCACAGTTTTCCGCCATCGCCGATTTGCAAATTGAAGCTCAGCGCAAGGCAGTGCGCGCGCTGGCCTACGGAGCGCACGTGGCGCCCTACATAATCGCGGAAAATCAGATCGCAAAACTGGGAAGGCCGCGGCTCGTAATTCTGCCTTCGCCACAAATGCTCACAGAAATTTGCTGGCAGGCTTTGCTGCGGTACGTAAACGATGGAGGAAACCTGCTGATCACCGGTCCGGTCGACCGTGACGAACATTGGCGCAAAGTGCCGCGCATCGATAATTTGATTCCCGACAATTCCATCGAGCCGCTTACGTTTCGTAACGCTACGACGAATCTAAATGGCCACACGACCGAGCTTTCATTCGATCAGCAAAAACAATATTGGGTGGACACGCTGGGATTCAGGGACGGAAGCTCCATAAAAGAAGTGAACCACGGCAAAGGACGCATAATCTGGGCCGCATATCCCGTCGAACTGGCAGAAGGCACTGCCGCCGCCACTGAACTCTACAATTTCGTACTCGCTGAGACGAAACTAAAACCCGCATACACACTCGCAACGCCGGTGCCGCCTGGCGTGCTGATCTATGCGACAGTTCTGCAGGATGCAATGATGTATGTGATGAGTTCGGATTCGGCGGAAGATGTGAACGTCAATTTGCGCGACAACAAGACCAGCGCGCGACTTAATTTTCGCCTGGCGGCGCAGCACGCGGCGATTGCGTTAATCGGAGTGCAGAGTAAAACGGTGATCGCGAAGTACGGGTTCTAGAATTACCTGGTAACTGCTCAACTCCCCCTCGCTGCGATCTATTTCATTATTTCCATTTCCCGGCGCCCTCAACAATCGAGATGTAACGATTCAACGGCAGATCCGTAAAACGCTCGACGGCTCCGCTGGGTTGCGGCCACTTGATCTCGAGCCAATCCAACTTCGTGCGCTTTCCGATTCCCAGCACCACGCGCGGATCGTGCGAAGACAAAAAGCTTCCGCCACCAACTTTAGTGCGGTTGCGCTTCAGATCGCCGGCCTGATACGCAACCTGCGCGCCTACCGCATCGGAATTACACTTTTTACCGACCAACTTCAGCCCCAGCCAGTTATGTTGTTTTCCAATGTTATTGCGCAGCAGCAGCGGCGCACCGTCGTTATTGGAAATCAGCACGTCCACCGCGCCATCATTATTAAAATCACCGATCGCCAGCCCTCTGGCGGGAAATGACTGCGAAAAAATCGGCCCACTTTGTGGGCTAACGTTTTTATAGATCGCGCCGTGTTTCTGAAACAGCAGCAAAGGTTCTTTGTAGGTCACCTCATGGGAATATTCGCCGACCAAATCGTCGGGGAAGCCATTGGCGAGGATCAAATCCATATTGCCGTCGTTGTCGTAATCGAAAAATTTCAATCCCCAGCCACTCATCCACCGCGTGGCCATGCCGATGCCCACCTGCATGGCAACGTCATCAAATGTTTGGTCGTGATTGTTCTGGTACAACGAAAAGATTTCCTGATCGATGTTGGCGACAAACAGGTCGATCCAACCGTCCTCATTGAAGTCCGCGGCATCCACTCCCATGCCGGAGCGCGCGCGGCCATCCGCGCTGTAGGCAATATCGGCGCTCAGACCTGTTTCTTCGAAGCGTCCGCCACGATTGATGAAAAGGAAATTCGCGACGGTGTCGTTGGCTACGAAAAGATCCATCCGGCCATCATTATTTATATCCGCCGCGACGACGCCCCAGGCTTTGCCCGGATGCCCGACGATGCCCGATTCTTTGCTGACGTCCGTGAACGTGCCGTCACCGTTGTTGTGAAAAAGCCAACTGGGGCGCGGCTTGAAGATTCGTGGAATGCAGTAGTGATGCACTCCGTTGCTGTCGATCCCGCAGCCGAGTGCCTTGTCGAATTCGGCGAACTGGCACACAAACAAATCCAGCCGCCCATCATTGTCGTAGTCAAACCAGACTGCACTGGAACTCCATCCCGGCGCCGCGACGCCGGCCCTTTCGGTGACGTCCGTGAAAGTGCCGTCGCCATTGTTGTGATAAAGAATACTGCGATCATATTGCGTGACGTAGATATCGGGAAAACCGTCGCCGTCGTAGTCGCCGACAGCCACGCCCATGCCGTAACGATTGCCGACGACGCCGGCTTTTTCGGTTACGTCGGTAAAGGTGCCGTCGCGGTTGTTGCGGTACAGTGCGTTACGCAGCGGCCTAGACGGTTGATAAAAATCGCAAGGCCCGCTGTTGACCAGATAAATGTCCATCCAACCGTCGCTGTCGTAATCCAAGAACGCGCAACCCGCCCCACTGGTCTCAGGCAGATATTTCTCCGCGGATTTCCCGGCAGTGTGCCTCCAGGTTATTCCGCTAGCTGATAAAGGAATCAGCTCGAAAGCATCAGGTGGGGACTGGTTTGCGTGAAGCGATTCGGAGAGCAGAGATTCAAGCGAACAGCAGCCAACAAGGAATGGAAAACTCTTCAGTAAATGGCGGCGAGAAAATCCGTGGAATGGAGAGTGCTTTGGCCAATTCCGGGGAGACATATCGAGACAATATCACGATCAGAAAATCAGCCGAGACAGCCCCGGCAGTAAA
>Ga0182015_10000913_pt1 | contig 41144 bp, 39 predicted proteins | sample 712P3MmetaG_FD_120478 | JGI IMG/M metagenome (GOLD analysis project Ga0182015, IMG submission 120478) | Permafrost microbial communities from Stordalen Mire, Sweden - 712P3M metaG | ecosystem: Environmental > Terrestrial > Soil > Wetlands > Permafrost | place: Sweden: Stordalen | collected...
CTTCGGCCCAAAAGTGTTACCTATGTAGCCGGTACGTTGTGTCACCTATGTGTCCGGGCTGGACCCTCGATGAGGTGGCGCGCCCGGAGGGATTCGAACCCCCGACCCTCTGCTTAGAAGGCATATAGACTCCGAACTTCTGGGGAGCCCTTCTGCTTAACATGCGTTAATATGTCTATACAGACATTATGTTTTTAGATAGATTGTCCTTCGCGGTTTTACCGGAGCTTTATAGAAAATTACTCCGTTTTACTCGGTTTTACCGCGCAAGGTAAAACGTGCGTAAAACTACAACCCGACTAAATTTCACAAAGCGGGCCATCGAACAGCTTACAACTCCACCAGAAAACCGAGCCGTCTACTACGACTCACAGAGCCGTGGGCTAGGGCTCATGATACAACGATCCGGCCATCGCGCATTCTTCTGGTTTCGAAAAGTTCATGGGCGTCCCACGTGGAAAACGATTGGGCCCTTTCCCGATCTTACGATCGAACAAGCTCGCGCGCGCGCCGCCACTCTGAATGCACAAACAGCGAATTGGAAGTCCAAAGATTACGAGGGAGAGGATCCATTCCGGCGAAGACGCGACCTTACACTCCGGAAAGCCTTGGACGACTATGTCGACCGAAGAGTAAAAGCGCACGCGAAGAATTCAGAACGCGCCGTCCAAAGCGTGCGGTGGCAGTTCAACTGCTACTTGAGCGGATGGGGCGAACGTAAGCTCGGAACGATTCGAAGAGGGGACGTTCAGGCCCTTCACGCCGACGTAGGTGACAACCATGGCAAGGTAACAGCTAATCGCGTCGTGCAATTGCTCCGCACACTTTTCAACTGGGCGTTGAAGACGGAATGTTGGCGAGGCGAGAACCCCGCTCGCGGCATCACGCCCTTTGCCGAATCTTCTCGGACGCGGTTCGTCCTGCCGGATGAGTTGCCGAAGTTGTTCCGGGCCCTGAGCAAAGAAACAAATATTGATCTTCGCGATTTCGTGCTCATAGCCCTTTTCACTGGCGCTAGACGTTCCGATGTCTTCGCAATGCGTTGGCGCGATATCGATCTGAAACGCGGATTGTGGGTTGTTCCAGAGCCTAAGAGTAGAGAGCCTTACACCATACCGCTGATGAAAGAAGTTGTCGCAATACTGAATAATCGCCGGAAAGCGCGGGAGTATGAATGGGTTTTCCCTTCTACGAGTAAGTCTGGGCATGTCGCCGACTTGAAACGCAGTTGGGCTCAGCTTCTCAAGCGGGCGGGGATCGGCGGATTGCGTATTCACGATCTTCGGCGGACTCTTGGGTCATGGCAAGCTGCGGCTGGAGTGTCCTTACCTCTCATAGGCAAAAGCCTCGGGCACCAATCAACCGATGCGACTGAAGTATACGCTCGTCTCCATCTCGACCCTGTCAGGCGAGCGATCGCCTCGGCAACGGATGCGATGATGATCGCCGGAAAAGTCTCGAAGCACAAATTGCTCACGGGCGGAACAGGACAATGAAATCGAACACCAAGGGAAAAGCTACGAAGAAATTAAGTAAGAATAGGATAGAAGACGGCCCGGTTCCAAATCTATTGGGCCTCGATGAATTTTATGCGCGCCGATTGGCTGAAATGTCGAGGGCATGGGAGGCTGGCAACGTTTTCGGCCTGACCGATGCTGTACTTCTCTGCGACGATGAGGGGATACCTTTACCGCGATGGGCTTTACGCGTCTTGGCACGTATGATCAGAGGGACGCTCGCGGGTCAAAAACCTCGTAGGGGTCCCCACCGTCCGATCGCGAAGTCGCTGGGAGATCTTCGGGATTTTTCTCGATATGAGGCTGTCGAAGAGTGTCGCGAACATCGAGAGAAAGACCATGATCGTGATTCAAACGATTGTTTCATTCTGAAAGTCAAGGGACGAGATATTTTCCAACAAGCGAGCATACTACTTTCTGGTGTCAAAGACTTCGCGGGAAACCACGTAGGGGGCAGCGACGAGGTCATCAAGCAGAGCTATTACAAGGTGAAGCGGAACCTGAAATTGAACCCTGATCGCTACTACCTCTGTGCGTATTTGAATCGTTACCGACCTGAACCTCGCCGCTCCTCGGAAGCTGCACTCGTTGCCTTGACGAACTTCATTGATGGTCGCCTCGATGTGCGGAGGCCAAGGTCATCAAATCGCCCCGTAAGTTAGCGCCGCTAGGTTTAAGGTTTGGAAATTCACAGCCTCCGCCAGTCCTTAACAAACGGCCGAAAAAAGTGTGAAAGTAGATAGGCATCAGTCTTCACTGTTCATGCTCCCGCAAAGCAATTACTTTCGGCATGGATATTTAAGGAGGCTTAACCCGTGCGAAAGGAAAATATTAAACGCCACCGCGCATTAACCGAACCTACCGTAACGCTTAACACCCCAGACATCAATAGTGCTCAAGCACTGCTGACGCCGAAACAGACTGCTGATCTTTTGGGCGTCACCGAAGGGACCCTCTCCGTGTGGCGTTCAGCTCATCGTTATCCCCTTACCTACATCAAAGTCGGCGGCCGAGTGATGTACCGTTTTCGAGATATAGAGCAATTCATCGCGAATCGTGCCGTGAATCCAACGCCTATTGATCACAGCTAGGTGGCACGATGACTTGTTCGCGAGTGCCTAGCCTTTAATTACCGTGCTCTCCCGAAAGGAAAATACCTATGCCGTCAAGAATGATTGACTTCGAAGCCCTTTGGACTAGCGACAAACTTGCCGCGTGCAAAGAGACTGTGCGCGCCGAGTATGCGTGGTTCTACGGCCTAGCTGACGCCCACGGATGTTTCGAGATCAACATTACTGCGATTCACTCGCGTGTAAGTTCTATCCGTCCAAAGCTATCGGCCGCCAGGATCGCGACCATCCTGAACGAATTCCATCGACATGGGCTCTTATTCATCTGGTACGTCGATAAAACTTACGGATTTTGGACTGGTTCTGACAGAAAAGGTCGCCTTCCGCCAGAACGCGACCGACACAGATACAAATCCCTTGCGCCGCGCGTTCCAATGGAAGCACTTACGGAATACGAATCGCGATTCCGGGGCGATTACCTGGCGAGTAGATCACTCCAAGGATTGGATTTGGTTTTGATTGGAACTGGAGAGGAGGATGGAAAAGGTTTAGGAGTTCGAGCGCCGGAGGCGCGAGGTTTTGGGACAATAACATCAATCCCTGGAGCGGAAGCAGTTGTACCCGGGCGTCGAGACTCCCAAGTCTCTGTGGCACCATCAAACCCGTCCACCCCGATACTACTACCCCTCATTAGTAAATATGACAAAGCCTTGAAAGCCAAACCGGCAAGGTTCCTCTGTCCCTATTGCGAACAAGATTTTCCTGACCCGAAAGAATTCCAGTTGCATGCGTGCCGAGCCAAAATTGCGGCAGGCTGGGAGTGTGTCCGCTGTCATGTTACATTTCCAACCATCGGCGATTTGCGAAGTCATCTTCAATCCTGTTCCTCCGCAGGTGCGTCCATAGTTTTACCATCCGAACCTTAGAATGGGACGACTGTCTTAGCGAGAATTGTCGAGGACTCGCTTAAGTACCTTATTTGCAATTAGTTAAAGCTTTGAGACTAAGGTGTAGCCCGAGGGGGGAGGGGCCTATTTTCTGTGGGAACTCGCGATCGGCGGACCGCCGTGCCAGTCAGAAACACACGGCCGCGAATTAAAAAAAACGCAATTCCAGCAACCGCCGAAACAATAAGTCTTATTGTTCGTGTTTTCTCTGATGCCAACTTGCCTGAAGGCGCCAGCAGTGTAGCTGGCGGCTTCAGATGGTTGCGGGGCCCGCAACGCCCCGAAGACGCCAGTTGCTGATCCTCCCCTATCGATTCGAATTGATCCGTGAGAAGGCGGCATAGAATCCATGAGACCGTCGCGCGCTCCTGTTGACCTCGTGCGCACCAGAATCCTGTGCCTGTTTAACCTTCGTCTTCTCGCTCGTAGCCGATGACGTTGACCCCATCTTCTTGCGGGACTCCGCGGTACCACTCGTATTCATAAACGTCGTACATGGACGGTTTGACCCCGGCCCCTGTGCATCGTTGTTCCAAACCCGGCATGTGCCTACGACCACAGATAACCAACGTGACTCTCGCATCGACGGACGCGATTCGCTCGAACATATACCGCTCAAACTCTCGGTACGCGTGAGAAAGTGTGTCCGGACGCCGATTGTAGCCTGGTGTACGAATGCCGCACCGTTCACGCTCGATAATGGGCATTGTTATTTCGATGTAGTTCGTCTGGTGCTCATCGGCGAGGGCCGCTCCCAAATTCCTCTGCGCTGGCTTCTCCTCCTCTGCGATCAATCCGACGTCATTTCTTGTGATGATCTCTTTCAACACAGTTCGCAAACCCGCCTTCTGTTCCGCTTCGTCGGCACATCCCTTGGGCGTCAAACAGTTCGGCGCCACCGACTGAAGGAAATGGTTTACTCCGAAAATGTGAACTGCTTCCACGGATGGGGCCTTCCTAACCTGCCAGATAAGCGAAGCAATTGCACTCGGTCATAATTACGGCGGTTTTTTGAACGCCTTGCCGATGTGGCACAAGAATCGTTATGGTGTGGAACTTCTTTCAGCTTCCTGCGAAGCTATTTGATCCAAGGGTCTCACGGTACTTAGCCCGGCCCAGTGAGCTGTTCCTGCCCGATTGCCCAGCCGTCTTACTAAGCGGCCCAGGAGTGCGCTTCTGCCGTTGACATGACACTCGATGTTAATGGACCATCGGAGACTGTCATGAGCGGAAATCCTTGGGACAAGTGGCTTCCGGGAGTGCTGAGCGACCAGCAGGCTCGGTCCTTATTGCAACAACAACTGATTACACTTGGTAGTTCGGACAAGATTAGTGCCGCCTCGGTCGACCTCTCAGTGTCCGACAAGGCTTTCAAGATGCCCCAAGGTTCGATAAAACCATCAAAAGCCAATCCGTACAACCATGTACTAACCGAACCGCTTCCTTTGCGGGACGGATACTTTGATTTGGAGAAGAAGCACACCTACGTATTTCAGTTGGTTGGGGAACTGAATCCTAGGATAAGGGAGACTTCTATTTACGGTCAGGCTACCGCAAAGAGTTCGGTGGGAAGGCTGGATGTTTTGGCAAGGCTTATCGTCGACGGCATGGACACATATGAGTGCTTTCGACCAAAAGATATATCCACTGGCCGTCTGTATGTTGAGGTGACTCCGATAACCTTTAACATCAGGGTTCGTCCTGGCTCGTCCTTCACACAACTGAGACTGTTTTATGGTGATCCGGAAAATTCAATTATTTCCGGCAATGAAATATGCCGGGCGGTGCTCGAAGGAGATTCGAGAGTCCTGACTCTTGATCTGGAACCCGCGGACATAGCGGGTCACGGAGTATCTGCTTTTTGCGCGAAGGATTTTGTCGACGATCCAATCACCCTGGATAAGAAGAACGTGGAGGATCCCAAGAGGTTCTGGGAGTTCGCCCCGCTCGATAGTCATAAGAGATTGCAGATCAAGAATGGCCGTTTCTATATTCTGCGGTCAAAGGAGAAGCTATGGGTTCCCAAAGGTGTTGCCATCTACTGCAAAGCTAGTGATGAAACAATCGGGGAGATGAGAATCCACTATGCAGGATTCGCGCACCCGGGCTTTGGGAGTGACGCCGAGGATAATATAGTGCGCACGCCGTTAATATTCGAAGTTCGCGGCCATCAAGTAGACGCAAACTTGATAGATGGCGAAAAAATGGCGAACATAGTACTCTACCGAATGTCGGATTACCCAGAGAAATTAGACCATGCTTACAGCCGTCAATCCCTCAAGCTATCGAATATCTTCAAGGATTGGACCTGAGACTAATACGAACCTCATGAGGAACGAAGTTTGACTCGAAATAGCGGAAAACATGACGAGAACAGCAACCAAATCCAAATTGCCGAATTGGATCATGACAACGCCAAGAGTTCGAGCAATCTGCTCCGCACTCTTGGAGAACTGATTTCTTCAAATGACCCTCAGTATCCCGGCATTGACATTTGGTACAGAAGAAAAGTTATTCCCGGGCTTATATCTGGTGAGCGAAAGGGATATCTAGCTTTTTCAGGCAAGAAACCAATCGGAGCAGCGATACTGAAACGAGGGAAGTCGGCCAAGTTTTGCCATGTGCGTGTAGCCGATGATTACCAGGGAACAGATCTCGGCAAAATATTTTTCCTTCACATGACGATGGACGTTCTGGGTCAATCGGAGAAAATTCATTTCACTTTGCCCGAGAGCCTTTGGGCAGAAAAATGCGGATTCTTCAGATCGTTTGGTTTTTCAGACGTTGCGAAGGCATCGCACTCCTACCGGAATGGAGACACTGAGCTTTCTTGTGATGCTCCGTTGAGTGCGGTTTTTTCAGCCGTCGTTAAAACACTTCCCAAGCTTCTAAAAAAGTACCTTCTCGGCAACTACTCCGCTAATTCGGACCTACTCATGAGCGTGCGACCAAAGTTCGCGGAAAGAATAATTGACGGTTCCAAGTCCGTAGAAGTTAGAAAACGCTTTTCCGACAAATGGGTCGGCCATGATGCGGTTCTTTGCGCGACTAAGCCCCTCAGTAGCCTCGTGGGCCGGACCACAATTCGTTCAGTGACCAAGGGACATCCGGACAACATATGGGTTCGATTTCAATCGCAGATTGCGTGCTCAAGGAAAGAATTTGATCTTTATGTGGGCGACGCCAGCGAGGTCGCGGCGATTGGGTTAGGCGACATCAGGCCGTACGAGACGCCAGTCCAAGTAGGCCAACTCGCGCAGATTTTGTGCCGAAGGCTACTTGCACCACAGTCTTACTTCGAGGCGACATTTGAGAGAAATAGTGATTGGAAGAGGGCACTTTATCTTGCAAATCTGCTTCAGCGACAAGATGCAAAAACTCTGCTCGCTAAGTTTTAGGCGCAACTGCACCAAAGGCGATTTGAAGGCTTCCGGATTGTTGTCAATCTGAACTGACAACTCGAATCTATCATTGGCGTCAGTCACCATTGCCTTCGTTTGATCCCAGGTGCGAAATTGAACAAGTCGCTCCTTACTCGGTTTGCCGACACAATTCCTTCGTCGTAACTATTACCTGCGGGATGACCCGTCTCGAACAATTTCTCAACCAGATCAGCAAATTCATTCGTCTCGCGCGGCCGTCGACGAAACTCCTTATTGCGGCTCGCCAGCTCAAAATTGAGGAAGCTCGCCACTGTCGCGCATGCGCTGGATTTGGTCTTCCGAATAACGAAGGTATTTCCCCTTCTTCGGATGCACCCTTCTGTGTATCGTCACGTAGTCAAGCTTGTCGATATCATCTTCGTCGTGTGGCTGTAGATCGGGTGATTCGGACATGCTCTTAATTTCTGCTATCAGAGCCTTTTCTGTTTCTGGATCGTGCGATATGGGTGGTCGAGTCTTAAACTTTCGCCAGTCAGGCAAATATTTGTCCCATAGCCGGGTTGTCAAAAACACCGTGTCTTCCGGTGGATAATTCGCGAAGTGGTTTAGTCCGGTTTTCAAAGTCTCGGTCGGCAGCGATGAATAGTGAGCATCGAGCTTTCGTAGATCTTCCTTGAGTTCGATTCCGTTTACAAACGTCTGATTGGGCGAAAGAAACAAAGGAACAATCTGTTTATGGAAATTGTCTTTTGACGTAAAGACAGAGCAGAACGGCAGGTAATAGAGATACGCGAGATCGACCTTATGGCTAGGCTTAACATCCCTCAGTAATTGAGTCGGCAAAACAATGCAGAAGAAGATATTGATCGTCAGCAGGAACACAAAATACGGAACGTAGTCGCGTAGCGGAGGTCTGCGGTGGTTAGACCAATCGTTGACAACGAAATCGGCTGCCTCTGAAATCGCAAGGAGCCCAAGACCAAATCGCAGCAACCATTCTGGATCCATGTTCTCGATGATCGTGTCCGCAATCTGCTTGGCATCTTCCAGCGATTTCGGCTTTCGCCAATGGCCGAGTTCCTTCATTACGTTTCGGACCATTGTGTCCAGGTCTACCGCCGTAAGGGCGTTGCGCCACTGTTTGGCGATAGTACGTTCAACGTCGAGAAATTCACGCTTTCTCCAACGGCTGCACGCCTCTTCCTCCTTGGTGGGTTCGAAAATCATGCCTTTCTTATCGCCGAGTTGGACCTTTCGCCCTCTTGCAAGAGCTACGCGGCCGTGGACTTTCGTGAGATCGAATTGTCGAGCCAATTCGCCCTTCAAAATACTCGAGTGATGAATGTTCGAGTAAGACTGTGATTCGGGCGTCCGATCCGCCAATGAGCCGACGAGCTGTTCGGGTGTGCTGTTACTGCGAATTGCCTTTTCCAGGTCTGCCAGGCACTCTACGAAAAACAGTGGAGTGATGTTCGACATATAGAAATTATCGAGCAGAACGGCCTCATCCAGATTGAGGCTCTCCAAGGATGATTTGTCGAATATGAGGAACGGACCCAGCGACATGAGTTAATCTTATCCCCGGTAACTGCCGTTTCAACAATTTGTCAGACGCAAAAGTCAGGGTAGTTGATGAGCAAGAAAATCAAGAGGCGATGGAAATCCCAATTCGCGCGTTTCGTTGGGGCCTACGGAGTGGAACTTCTCGCTGTAGAGCTCGACGTCAGCCCCTCTGCGATCTACCACTGGATCCGAGGTGCGACGACTCCTCGCCCGGCCCACGCTGGGGTCATCCAGCATCTTGCCCGCAAAGGCGGAACTCGGCTCACGATGGACGAAGTCTATGGGCATTCCCGATCGGTTCGAGCGGATAACTAGAAGCTGAGGCAAGGCTTACCACTCGGGCGCTCGGGGTCCTACCCGACTCCTGTGCCGGGCGTCAAGGGCGACGGCGACCCCGCACGACGTCTTGCGACCGAACTTTCTTGACCGACTTTGTTTTTCATTGGTTCGGTCCTGGATAAAAAGAATCCCTTTTCCGAATGGAATCCTAACTGACGCGACGAGGGGGGCAAAATCTGTAGAATCGGCTCTACCGCGGACCGCCGTGCCAGTCAGACACCCACGGCCGCGAAATAAAAAAAAGCAATTCCTGCAATCGGCAAAAGCAATAAGTCTTATTGAGTGTCAATAAAAATGGTTTCCAACTGACTCGTCGAAAAGATGCCTCGATAAGTAGAGGCTATTACAAAAGCCAAATATCTAATGCCGCGGTGATGCCGGACGGGTAGCGTACTAGGACGGGACTTCCTCGAAGCGGACTTGAACGAAGCCGCTGGCGCGGCGGACGCTTCGCGTGCTATGCTCCTTCCGTCATGCTGCAAGGTAGCGCTTTTAACTGCGATTTTCGTATTTCTCTGATTTTCCTAAGTCAAGCAAAATCAATAGGCTGCGGACGAAAAAGGATTCAATTCCCATAGCCGTTAGACGGGTCCAGCCTTTAGCCCGCATCCACCGCAAACCGCCAGCGTCTTCCTTCAAGTCGTTGTATCGAAAGCGCGCAAACACACCGTGCTCGTGCGACCTTCTTCCGTCCTCGCGCTTCCGATACAACACTAAGACTTCTGGATAGCGACGAGAATCTGAATCACACCGAACCGAATCCAGCATCCTAGATTGCTCCACACTTGCCGACTTATCGAGAATAACCTGACTCCTGCTGTGACGCGGCAGAGGTATCTATATAATATCGCCGATTTACCGCTGTTGGGGGGTGCTCAAAAGGGTGCTGAAATTAGCTGGGCTGTCCACAAGAAAACAGCGTTTGTCACGACTGAGTCTACTTTCATGAAAAATCGGGCATGAACACCAGACGCCAGTGAGCGCTCACTATGCTCCCAACAACGACTTCGCTGATGGTGACCCTGGCCTGTGGCTCCTAGGTTGCACGAATACCCGTGATGACTTCATTCCGAGAAGGGCTCCGTCCGTGTAGCTTGGGGTCTGCTCCGCGGTTGCTATGCTGTTATCTTCGATATCTAAGCAGTCTTCGGCAGGCCTTTTAACCTGGCGGAACCGGGAGAAGAATGAATGCCGCTTTCATTGGATGATCTAGTCAAGGACGGGAGGCTAGAAAGGCTGTTTTCCAAGCACGGCCGCGACTGCGCTCTGCAGCTTTGGGTGTTACAGGTGAAGTCCGACAACAGGATCGAGAACCGGCTCCTCTACGGACGACTCCTTCCTTACAACTACTCTAGCAACACTTGGTTCGCCCCGGAGGAAGACCATTTTGAAATGGTGGGGGAGCACAGGGCACAAATTATTCGACTCACCCTGTACATCAAGAGCACGCACACCGCAGCGTTACTCAAGCATTTGAGCGACGGCCACACCGTGGAGCGCATCAGCAAGGACTTAAATCTCAAGCTGTCTCTGAAGCTAGCTGGGCGGATTGGAACGATGATGCTCAGTTTGCCCTCGGTCTATCGCCCGGTTGCCTACCTACTGAATCGAGATGCGCGAAATCAAAATGAACCTCTGAGCCCACACGGGGGCGCTGGAGCATTCAGTGCATCTTTGATTCCAACCGATAAGATTGCATTGCTTCGCACTGGATTGGATCTTGATGAGGCTTTGGCATCATTTATCGTCACACATCTGGATTCCGACACTGGCTTGGACTTCGGAAACAGAGATCTCAATCGATTGGGTGATTTGGAGCTGTTGGTCTTTCCGACCCTGGACGACAGCGAGCGGGAACTGTTAAGCGTGGGTTGGAAAGCTAAACCTAGTGTTCTCGCTGTGAAGCTCAATCCAATTCAACTCCCGCACTACAACAGATTCCACGTCCGCTTAAGTGTGCTCAACGACGGCCAACTCGTTTATTCAAGCATTGCAACTGTCGAATGTGTCGAGGGCGGCGAATTTGAGTGCGAGTTCGAGGTGCCTGAGCAATTGCGCACTGTTGTCGACGAAACGGAAGTCGAGATCTATGGATCTGCGGTCGACGACCGAACTAGCACACTGTGTTGCAGATGGCGGATCGGCTATATACGGGAGATCTCCGTCAATGGCCTTCTGGCCGGACAAGGAAGTAGCTCTGTTCGGTTTGACTGGCTTGAGAAGGTGACCAAATCTCCCGCCGCTTCACAGCGGCTCCGGACGGCTCAGACCATCAATCAAGGAGGCGTAGGGTTCTCGACTCATGTGGGGGACCGAAAGGACGATCCGTGGGGCTCCGTTAACCGTGGCGTCAGGTCACTATTTGCCCGAATGCACCCTCCGCAGTCGGGCGGACGCTTTTTTGACCGTCTGAGCGATGGCGATGGCTTGGGACGCCTGGAGTTTGTGGAATGGGTAAAGGATCTCTTGGTTAGGCACCAAAATCATCAGGTCATAATTTTTGATCCTTACTTTGAGGACGCAGGCATTGGACTCGTCGTTCCAAACGCGGGGAGCCACGGCGATTACATCGTTTTTACATCGCTGCCCAAGCCCGAAGTCCAAAAAGTCAGCAGATGGTACACTCCGCTCCTTCGACTCTGGGTCAAATGGCGCAATCGGCTTAAGCCGCCCGTAGATACGAAGACTCGGATCAACAATCTTCTGGCGAGCTGCGAGCAGCTCAAGCCTTTGATGAAGAGGGTTAGATTGCGTGTGTACGGTCTGAAGTACGGAACACTACACGACCGTTATTTCCTGATCGTCGATCAGGACGGATTGCCAGCCGCGGGCTTCCATCTCTCGAACTCTATCCAAAAAGCAAATGAGAATTACCCTCTACTGATTACGCCGATTCCTCCTGACGTCTTGCTCAAAGTATACAAATATGCGTCCAGACTTCTGACGCAAGCATTTGAGTCGCCTTCTAATACCGAAGCTGATATTTCAAAGATGCAGCTACTCTTCGACTCGAAAGCCGTGCTCGCCGCATCTCCCAAACGCATTGAACCATTAACGTTTCTCGACAAAGGTCTCGCAGGCGATGTTCTGGCCGGCTGGACTGGGGAACAGTCGCTTCGGGGGTTGGAAGGCGACGCTCTTAGGGGGAGAATGAGGAATTTGGGTTTGCTGAATGGCGAATCGCTTGTTCTACAGGACGTCCCTGGCCTTAGGGGCTGGTTGGATCAACAGGCAGGAAACTTCACCAATTTCAGCGCCAAATGGGAGGTGGTCGCCGAGATTCTGGCCAACACGCACGCAGGGAATATGGTGCATACTGTCGATTTATCAGGTGAGACTGCCTTTCTGAGCTCTTTGGCTGAGTTTGTGAGCAGCTCATTTGGTCGAGAACACAACAGCGAGGTCGATGCGCCACTCACGCACGTCGCTAGCAGCTACTTCAAAAAGTCTGTTGAAATGCTACTTGCCTCATCCCACCGGCCTGAGGGCTTTTTCCATCCCGTTAAATACGCCGCTTTGAGCTGGTCAGAGTTCTTCGCCGTACAAATTCTATGGCACGATGCTCCAGATGCGTTACTTTCGATAACAGAATCACAAACGGCAACGGTGTCGGAGGATAGTAGACGGTCCGATGCGGTTAAGCTTTCTTTGCTGAGCCAAATCCTGAGTGATATCGCACTTGGAGTGCAATTTGCACTTTCAGACGTACAGCGGGACCGACTGATTCGCAGCCCCAATGGTCTACTTAAGTGGATGGGTCTGAATTGCCTCGAATCGCAACTCCGAAATCCGAACGGCGTGCGCGATGTCGTTCGATATACGGCGTCGTTCAGTCACCGAGAAAGGATTCTGGTGCTGGGTTGGATGACCCAACGCTATGCTAGCAACCAGAAAGGCGAGATTGTTTTTCGGGGCCTAGTCGATTCTCTTCATCAGGTGTTGCCGCGAACGATAACTACAGACGAAGCGACTCTCTTAGTGGACTCCATGCGTGGGCATATGAGGACCCTAGGCTGGGCTGAGCCGTGGCTTTATCGAGACGTAATATCCCCCCTATTCGTAGATGGACGTATTTCTGCAGACGACCTTTGTAGTATTTGGGTAAAGGAGTTGCTCGCATCCTTGGAACAAGCCCTTGGAGATAGAGCCGACATCTTCAGAAGAAGCGTAGAAGGCAGAGTCACAGAGATAGCCGCGTTTCACTTCGGTCACAGCGGCCTTCAGCAGCAGAAGGCAACGGTAACAGCACTTCGATCAGTGCTGACCAGAGTTCGACGAGACGTTCAACAGCCTCTTGCTAGTACATCGAACTGGAGCAAATGGAATATTTCCATAGTTGTAGCGATGTGGATTTTCGCTTTCACGAAATGGGCCGCACACTCTCTGGTGAGGCCTAGCGAAATTGAAAAAGAGCTCGAACAGCTTTCAACCGACTCACGCTCAGTTGCTCTCGTCAGGCCGATAACCGACTGGCGGTCAGACCGAGGTGTAGAGCCAGCCGCACTTGCCAAGTTCATAGACGAAGTGGGAAAAATCTGAAAACGAAGATCGGACTATCCTGGGATCGCCGGATTTTGGGGCTAGCCAGATTGGTAACGATAAATGCGCTTGTGTTAATCGAACCGATCAGCTCCCGGATGTCAACTTCGAACCTCCCCAGGAACGGGGTTCTCGGACATCGGTCGAATGCCCTAAGTCCCGATTAGCGCTTACCGGACAAATAAAGTGCTAGTTCAAATGTTCGGTTTTGCGACATAGAAAGAGCAGCAACTCCTGAACCTCCCAAAGATGATGCGTTTAAAAGAGCCCTGGATTCGACCGAAAGGTTGAAAGGGGGATGGGGGCCAAAATCTGTACAATCGGCGCGCCCGCGGACCGCCGTGCCAGTCAGACACACACGGCCGCGAAATTAAAAAAAGCAATTCCTGCAAGCGCCAAAAGCAATAAGTCTTATGGAGTGTCAATAGAAGTGGTTTCCAACTCACCCATCGAAAGATTCTGTGAAGCGATTGAGTTATTGAGTTCTGAGTTGGCGCAGACACCCTTTCTTACCGTCTCGAAGTCGTCGGCAATCAGAACGCGTAATTTTTCCATCGGGGCTGGGCTGGAGCCAGCGGACTAACCGACTGAGAGTTTAGGTCGTGGAAACATGTGCGGGAATACAGTAGTTCAGTGTAGGACACTTCTAAATGTAAGAATTCCCAGAAGGTTTTTGCTTGTGACATTCGGGGCGATCGGACCGGATGCCATCGTAGTTCTTTAGAAGTCGCGCATATAGCACGCTTGGCCGAATAAAGTTTTGTGAATTTACGTGTCATGTCTTTCCCGGTTTCGGGGTCTGCAAATCCTCAAGCATGAGGAGGAATTGGGTCCGATCTACCTCTCCGCGTGCATAGCGCTCACGAAGAATGTTTTCGGCTCCAGAAATCCTGGACGAAGCTTTCACAGAAGTTTCGGTATTCCGAAAAGTTCGCAGAAGCCATGGTCCACCGACTAGCGCCAGTACAACTACGACGGCGAGAGTCACGACTTGTTCGAAGGCCGGACCCAGCCCGGGGAGGAATGATCGGAACGATCCGTCGCGAGTGCCTGGATCACTTGATCATCCTGAATGAAACCAGTCTCCGGCGAGTCCTGAAATCCTATTTCGAGTATTACGAACGAACGAGAACTCACTTATCTCTGGGGAAGGATGCTCCGGTCACTAGGCCGATCCAGCCCACGTCAACGGGTCGAATCGTGGAGCTCTCGCAGGTCGGTGGACTGCACCATCGCTAAGAACGCGTCGCCGCCTAAACGGGTGGCCGCCCTTCTCCCCGCCTCAAAGTCCGTTCATCCTTCTTTTGCTTATTCGTGCAGCTCGGTCAAACTGCTAACAAGCCTGCGTGCCGAATCGGGTCGGACGCCACGATTTGATCGAAGAGCTATCAAATGTCCCTTCTCTCCCATAGGTACTGAAGTCAAACAACATTGGAGGATGTGGGCATGAGACGAAATTACCAGTCGCAACAGAAAGCAGCGTGACATGCTTTTCGTAACGGGGCGAGATCGCTCATTTCGGCGATGTTTCATCAGTCTTAGGTTTTGCTTGGCCAGATTGTCTCGAAGCTACCCTGTCTTTACGAATCCTCTCGTACAATTCCTTCGGGGTTAGGTGATCTAATTCCTGCAGATCGCGATAATTTGCAAGAAAGTCGAGGACGCTCGGCCTGATCGTCTTATTGCTGAGCGAAACAGAAGATTTCAGTTTTCGTTCCAGGTCAAGCTTGGCTAATTCAATCGCATGCTGTCTCCATTGCGATTCCTTATCTTGCCTATCCCGCTCGCGAGAATATCGTCGGCCGATGAGCCCGCCAGCAACTCCTACAATTAAGGCTGCGAAAACAGTTCCGGATGCTTCGATAAGACCTTTCAAGATGTCTTTTCCGATCACGGCTCACCTTTTATGCACTCGAAACAGCCGAAGTGCCTCCAATCTCTGACCGTTTAATTCTTAATTTCAATCTCTCATGGTGCCCTGTATCATCCTCTGCGATCACCTCTAGATCACGACCTTCGGAGCCCAGAGGTATTTCGATGACCTCGTGACACGGCGGATCCGGGCATTCTTTTTGGCTAATCTGGCGATCATCGATAAAAACACTGAGGCGTACGGTTCCGACAAATTTATCCGCGACGACACGACAACGATGTCCGGCAACAGGTAGATCCTCATAGTTTAACGTCATTCTTGCCTCCTGGTCGTTCTTCGGCAGTTAAGTCAGGGCTCACGTTGATCGTGTCGCATTATCGGATCGGCCCTTCTAGCGCATTGGCAACCGCCCGTGGGTAACGCTTCTACACTGGACAACTATTGGTGATCCAAGTGGCAACCATCGTCAATTCACCTGGCGTAGCGTGGCGTCCCTTGAGATCGACGCTTGTGTCCGGCATTTGAGGCAGCGCAGAGCCATCAAAGGGTGGCAGACCAGACAAAGCAAGGAACAAATTTGAATTATTTGGATTGCCGAGCGTGACCAATTTGCCTGGCACTCCCCAATTGTCCGTTGTAATCTGAATGAAGGCGTCGCGGGTGGTGTTCTTCCAAAAAATCTGGTGGGGAGCATCGCCGATATTCGGGTCTTTATTTATTAGCGTGTCCAGCAACTGAACGATGTCAGAAAAAGTTGGTTTTGATGTTGTCACTTTCTTCCTCCAGTCTGATTCAGCATTGTGACGAAATCTCACTTCGAATCTGTGCGTAATTAAGCGAATTTACTATTGCTTCTCTGGCCCATCGGAAATTTCGGACCCGCTTTTCTTGTGGGTGATCGATCGCTGCTTGTTTGTCGTTTCAGCGGTCTGTAATAGAGAGCGCAACCCCCTTAGGGGCCCTGGCAAGGGCTCCGGCGTTGCGGATTTCTTCCCAGGCGCAACCAATGAAAACACGTTTGGACCCAATGTCGAGGGAAACGCATTGATCTGCAATGCCCAGAGAAAGTCAGTGTTCTTTTTCGTTAAGTTGTGACAATTCATGCAGCCAGTCGCAATGTTTTTCTGATCCCATGTTTCGAGCGTCGTGTTGGTAAAAGCACTGGTCGCACCTGCACCTGGAAATGTATTTTGCGGTGTGGCCGGTGTCGCAGGAGAATTGGGAACAAGAGGCCATTGTGTCATTACTAGTTGATAGTTTTGCCAGACGGTTCCAAGCAGTTTTTTTCGATATGCAGCGTTTGTGTTTCGAGTCTGGGAATTGATGTCAATCGAGCGCTGAACATTATAAAGCGAGGGATTTCCCCAGTCCTTCGGCGGAAAGCCCCCATTCGGGTCAGTTGCTGGCATAGGCGTTCCGTTTCCGTTGTTGAACGTAAATGGAGGAACCGGGGCCCCTGGGTCAGGCGGTGGCACATTGTCCACATGCTCAAAAGTGGACCAGATCCATTGTGGTCGCGAAGGAGTCTTCTGCACGATATGAATTCCGACCAGCCCAACCGTGACCGGCGTCAAGGAACAATTGCCGGAAACGGGATTCTTGATCCACGCCTTCCTTGTATAGTAGCGTTCCGGGTGGGGAACGTTGGTCATTTCAATCCAGGCCGATTTTATGTCCAGGGACCCATTCGAAAATGTCAAACCAGCCGAGGGCAGGTTAGATCGCAGGTAAAGCTTATCGGAAACAATTTGAGAAAACTCAACGTCATTGAATGCCGTGGCATATCGCACCCATGTACCATTCTGTGCAGGCAAGGCGTGGACGAGATTGCCGAATCCAGCTTCGCCCAGGTTACCGAACTTGCTAAATGACGCAAGCACAACATCAGTGAAACCTACGGTCACGTTGGAACAGGGGCTCTTACCGAAGTCGGCCCATTTAGGAGACGGTGCCGCTCCGTTCTGTTGAAACAATTCCCAATCTTGCTTTAGGGTCTCGAATACTAACGGACCCGAGGTGTCACCAACGTGTTTCGCGTCGTCAGGCGTTCCACGTTGTCCCACCTTCGCAGGCCAGACCACGGCGACAAAAGCGCGCCACGAATAGTCATCAAAGAACTGAATCGGATTCTGATTCTGTGGGAAATTTGGCGGAATGCACACGTCTTCGGGAATGAGCGGTGACGTGATCACCGCAACCGGGGAACCAGGAGCAGGAGCCGGACAAGGTTGCGTTTGGGCTAAAGTTGAATTAGTGATCGCGGTTGTGGCTGACTCGACCGCCGATCTCTCGGCGCCTCCTTGGAAGTTCATATAGAAGATCAGGACTGCAACAGACATACAATACAGAGAACGCCCCAATGTCGATGGGCGGTTTACCGGAAGACTCATTATGCCTCCTCAGGGCGCCGCGCTCCATTGCCTCCAGTCGAAGGCGAACTTTGCCGACGCTTCCAAAACGGGGACTCCATCCAACGTCGCTCGATCTCGTAGATTTTTTTTCGTGCAATCAGAAATGAGCTAAATGCTGTTCTTACAGATTGACACCAGTCATCAAGAGCTTCTGCCTTACCTCCTTTCAATGCCACCACGGCTTCTGCAGCATGCACGCCAGATCTCAAAGCATCGTTAATGCCTGAGGAAGACAATGGATCGAAACTTATTGCCGCATCTCCGATAGCCATCCAATTCTGAGCGATGACCGGCGTTCGAACGGAGGTATTCGCGGCCGCGAAGAACGGGTCACAAGCAATCTGAAATTCTCCGAATCTATACTTTGTGTGAATCGCCTTGCCAAGCTGCTCGCGCCAATATTGCTGAGACCTTCTTCGGCCGTGTGCATACAGGTCGGCATCGGTCATATAGCAGATGACGGCGTCCCTGGGACCAAGTTGTGCCGAATAGAACCAGCCCTCGTCAATTGCCTCGACGAGCGTGTAGCTGTAAGCTGTCTGCATTGCCGATACCAAGACATAAACACCTACAGCAATCATGTAGTCACAGACCAAACGGCGCCCTCGGCCTATCTTGCAGTTTATTGGCGAGCGGCCGGAAGCATCGATCAGGAACTCCGCTCGACAGTATTTTGTAGTGACTCCCGACATTATTTCGAGGAGCCAATTCGCTCCCGTACGAGTACATGACCGAACCCGCGAGCCGAGGTGCAACTTCGCACCAGCATTTTCCACCGTCTGAGCCAGCATTCTTTCTAGCTGCCCACGATCGGTGTGCCAACCTTGGCCCTCCACGTCAAACAAGAAGTCATTGAATGTCAGGTCCGAACTTCCCCAGGCCGATGCGTTGCACGATGATGGTACGGGTCCGATCTGGAGAAAATCCTCCCAAAGTTTTAGGGTTCTAAGCACCTTGCTGATGACGGGCGGAAGAGTTTCTCCCAATCTTCTTTGAAAGCTACTGCGTTTCTCAATTATTACTACGGAAGCGCCCGCACGCGCCAGTTGCAAGCCAGCGGAGCACCCCGCGGGTCCTGCTCCAACAATCGCGACATCAAACCTTTCCGATGTGAAACTGTCCATAGCCAACATTCAGAAATCTATTCGATCAACTTCGATGAAAGTATGATCGTCCTGTTCCAGAAGGAAGCCCAGCATCCACCACTTTTCTACCATCGCGTCGGAATCCAACTCATTTGTGCTACCGGTCTTTTCTCGTGCCCAGGGCACGTATGCATTTCCATTCGCGATTACATTAATGGGCCTCTGTGCCGGCCACCAAACAAGTTGACCTGCTGAGTCGGCTGGCTCTACCGCGCAATCCAGAAAATCTGACTGCCACGGCAGGGACATTTGCTTGCTCACATCACCAGGCTGAATACTGCTTGCGTCAATGCGGAACGGTTCGACAAAAGGATACTCATCACGCAGTTTCCAGCTCGCCTCGATGCCCGGATAAAAAGGGGCGCCGATGCAAGGCTCCAAGGCAGCTCGTGTCAGGCCTCCTGGACTGATGGCTACGGGGGCTACCGGCGTATTAGTGCTGTCGTCGATAAAGGAGCCGTCGGCCCAAAGAGACATGTTTGCGTACTGAATGCGGGTCAGGGTGCCGTTTCGGAACGCCTTGTCATATCTATCGGACCACATTCTAGGCATGTCACCGCCGTTTGCTGCGGGTTCTCCCATCATGGAACTTGGACGTCCCAATTTGTTGAAGACTGCTTTGCGAGCCGCTGGCGGCAGGTGACTGAAAATTCTATGAAAGTTCAGAGCCGGTAGATTCGCGGCTCCGTTTGCATATACCCAGCGCATATTGAAGGCTCGTTGTAGAATGGGCAAAATATCTCGGGAATAGAGTGGTTGGTATCCAGATGCTGCAGTCACATCGGGTAAGAGGTTCCTATCTACCATGACCTGGAGGATCGTGTCATAGAGTGTCACCGGATGCTGGAGTCCTGGAGCATATTTCGGTGGTGCAGTCACCACCCAAGCAGGTGTGACTTGCGGTATAGACCCATCCCGGAGTGTAACGACCGCGCTGACTGAGCCATCGGCCACATCGTCGTACCATTCGTCATGGTTCGCGAAATCGCTGGGGTGAGCTGGGTCCGGATGTTCCGCATCCTGCAGGGTCCGCCCTGTGGGCGACTCGGCCTTTCCCCGGCCTCCTAACACGACGAGAAGCCCGTTGTCGTCGGTAAGAATAGTGCCCATTTGTACCGACACAGGTTTACCAAACAGCACTTTATTCACCATGAGATCGATGGCGTGCCGGGATCGTAGTGATGACGAGAGGTCAGCGAAATTGGGGTTTTTCCCTGTGACGACTTGGTTTCCGGCGTCTAAATTCAGTTCGGAACGATCGCCCACTATGTTGGCATTTCGCAGCCGCTTGGGATCGTCCTTTCTGCCAAACCACTCCGCCGAAGCTTTGGTGTTTGCTATATGAACGCTCCAGGTGATGTCAGCATCATTGGCATTTATTTCGCCGATGAGTTGGTCCATTTCGTTATACGCAAAGAGATGAAAGCGGGCGCCTTGACGCTTAATGCACTTTGAAGCATCGCGATATCCGCCCTGAGGAAGAGAAACCGTGCCGGGTATTTCCGGGCCAAGAAAGAAATCAGACTCGCTGTTACCAACGCGCGCGATACCGATTGGCGGAAAAATGCGGATTTTTTTGATTGCCATAGTTCCCCGGAGTTTTTGCTATTTCTTACCGCACACGTGCTTGCATCATGTATTCACTCCCACGTACTCAAACGATGGCGCGGCTTTTTTTCCAGTTGCGGGATCAGTAATCGCCACCACTTTTTGGCCCAACATCTTTATTGCAAACATGGCTACGCCACCGAACTGGTCTGGCGATCCATCGAAAACCTGTTGTAATTGATCGAGAACTTGACAATATTTCGCATTAAAATCATTTACAGCCATATACGCCGGCGTTCCTGCTGCGAACTGAGAGAGTTTGGGATCACTGACCATATCCTCAATCGACCCGGGCTCGATCGCGATTGGATCACCGCTATAGGAGTAGCCTTCCGCGACGTCCGGATTACGGACGAGCTTGTGTCCTTTTGCAATCTGGGCAAAACGATAATAGTGAGCTAAATCGTCGCTGCCGTCTTCCAGCGGACTCTGGCGGGTGCCCTCTCCCTGATCAACAATAAGTTGAAGAGCCGCTACAGCCTCGGCGGCACTTGTGACCGCAGACAGCTTATTTGCGAAAACTGGTATATGAACGCTGGTTACCTGTCGAGCCGGATCTCCTTTGAATATGCCCTCACCCAATTGGGTAATTTTCGTCATCAGAGCCCGATAGAACTGTCCAATAGTTGCGAACCTGGTCTCGGTCGAACCGACCACGTCAAAGGTGGGGAAGTGTATCGGACCTTTCTCTGGCTCCTCGATATCCAAAAAGATTTCAAGTTGCGGTTCGGATAGCGGAGCGAGATGGACTTCGAAATTTCCCACCATGGGCAACGGACCCGGGAACTGAGGTATAAAGTCCGGTTTGTTGATTTGTGGTTGACCACCGATCGCATTTAGTACATTGCACGCGATTGCCATGTGCAGCATCTCTTCTACAAAAACGGCGTAAAGAGTGTTGCGAATGAAATTCATCGCGTCGCTGGCACCATCCTTAATAGAAATATAAGCTGTGAAATAAAGTGGGATAGTAGAGTGTTCGAGCTCGATGGCCGATTGCAGAGGCACGTAAAGCGCCTCAGCATCAGTGGCGGCTACGATCGCATTGATGTGCGATAGGCTGATTTGGAGCATCCACTCATCCTTTCGACAGTCATATTTTTCTTCATGCTGAGACTGTGCTCTGTGGCTAACCTCACAAACCTAGAGCCTTCCATCGACGATCGATGAAATCGGCCGCCTCGCCCTGGGTGGTTGGCAGAGGCTCAGCGGCTAACTGTTGTAACGCACCTACTGACGCTCTGCGGGCTGTTAGCTCGGCAAAGCCCTTCACCCATTCATCAGTGAGCGAGTCGAGCGGCTCATCTGCCGGGTCCACCGGTACACCCGCCACGACCGATGAAACAGTGTTAGCAAGACTTGGCCGATTGAGCTTCGGTGGCATGTCGCTAGCGGGTCGGGCATTTGAACGCTGCGAGAACAAATCAGCGAAGGATGTGGCACTCGAGTCACGATGGTTCAAAGGGCCACTAAGACCAAATATTTCGACGGCTGTCTTGATAACAGAGGTGTGTTGAAGATTGCGGTTTTCGACAAAACCTTTCTTAACCCAAGGCGATACAATGAGAGTTGGTACGCGTAGTCCAAGCCGGTCGAACTTGAAAGACGGCACTGTAAATGTCGCATCGTCATCCGGGTTTGGTGAATTGAGTCCGTCGGGGTTGGGAGCCGCTCCGGGCGAGACATGCTCAAAGAACCCTCCATGCTCATCGTAAGTGACGATTAACGCTGTCTCCTGGAAGATTGCAGGATTTGCTGCCAGCGAATCGTAAACGTCGGCGATCAGATGCTCACCGAAACGAACATCTTCTGGCGCATGCTGTGAGTTTGCCATCTTACCTGGCGATGTCTGAGTCGCTTTCGAATTCATGAAGCGAGGAAGTATAAATACATAAGCTGGAAGATTTCCCGAGGCGACATCGCTGTCCCAACGGTCCTCGAAACGTCGAAAATTCTCGGGGGAATGGCCGAGATTTTTGAATTGGATTACCTCGGTTAGGTCATGGAAGTAGCTGCACCACGCAAGGCCCTTTTCCTGTACTAGTTCATAAACAGTTTTTGACGTAAAATCACGCTTGAAGGCATTATGGACGTAACCTTCGGACGTAGCGGCGTGAATATACATTCGATTCGGCATTGTCGGACCAGGTACTTCACAGAACCAATGATCGCAAAGACAAAATTCGTTCGCGAGTTGGTTGATTGCAGGCAGCTGATTCGGCGCGAATGACTGCATAACTTCGGCGATCTCGTCCCGATTTACCTGGTGGGTCCGCCTAAGAAGATCATCCTTGTACGATCGAACGTATCCGTTGTTCCTGACTGGATTTGCCGGAGACGGGCCGGCCTTGTCGTTACAAAGTTGTATGCAGACCGCATTAAATGAATGCGGCGGGCCTTCCTTATCGTGGACCGCGAACGGGGCGGGCTGGCTGACTGTAAATCTCGGATTCGTCGCAGACTCGGACAGCGATGGATCAAGAAGATTCGAGAGACTGGCATTAGCTCCGTGAAGGTTCTCGATCTTCTGGCCGGGTGATTGTTGGAAAAAACCGAATAGGTGATCGAAAGACCGGTTTTCTAACATAAGTACCACTAGCCGCTTGATGCGCGATTGTGGAAATTGAGAAGTCACGGAGGCTCTCTCCTAACATTTCGATACGAACGTGAGGCACACGATCGTCTTATATGGGTAGCGTCAGGCCATGCGCCATCCCGGGTAGGGTGTACAATATAATAAGATATTTGTCTACTAACTTCCGTGACTTGCCAAATCCTTAAGAATTGAGGATAGACATGGAAAGCAGCTCCCAAAATACCAAGAGACGTTCGACCGAGTGGCATTGTATTTCCTACATACACAACGGAAAGCCCGAGGAAGTAGCCGTTGAGCTCCCAGCGGACGCCAACTCCAATCACCAGAAGGAAGCAGTTCAATTTGTTCAAACCCTTGAAGACAACCACCAGATTGAGTATAAGCAGGGACCGTTAGCGGCCGGTAAAACACACCAAATCGTCATAGACGATGATGGAGGTAAGCGCCTAGTTCGAAAGCGGTTCAGCGCAATATAGTTCTCCGACTCACATTAGAAAGTGGTTTCACTTCGTAGGAGGCAGAAAGATGTATTAACGGCAAAGGTATCGAATTCTTTTTAGCACTTTCTTGCCCTTAATACGTGCGATGACGTGAGTGTGGTCTTTCGAAAAGTTTGTATTCGAATCAGTAGACAGAAGCGCCTTTGCAGCACCACTCTTTACTGATTCGAAGGCGATATTATCATTCGCTAAGAGGGTCTCCACAAATGCATGCACCTCATCCTCTGTTGTTGCGGCGTCGGGCAACATATTGAAAACTGCAGCAAATTTCCCTACTCCGCCCACAAGCACCGGTTCCGGAGCATATGCCACTACGCCTTTAAGTTTTTTGCTGTCTTGATCGAGTGGAACCTCACGGTAGTGGGTTGCCTGGACCACTTCTCGATCACCCAGTGTGATCTTCTGCAGTGATAGTTTCGATCCTGCCGAAGCCTGAATACGCTTCTTGACGTCCTTCAACGTTTCCGGAGCCAAAGATAATGCGGTTGTCTTAGCACCTAATTGAGGAGCTGGCCCAGCTATGCTCGCTTTGGGCATCAGCGCGGACATTGTCCCCAGCAAAATCCCATGTCCCGAAAAGGCATCTGAAATTGCCTGATGGTTCGTTCCGCCGTTCAAAGTCTGATCTGCTAACACGATTGCTCTTCCAACTGACTGGAAAAAGCGTGGTGAGAGCGCTGCCTGTTGCGCGCCAGCAATTAGCAGTTTCCCGGCGGCTTGAGCAGCTGAAGACAGAGAGGCTTCATCGCGAGTTGCGGCATTTTCAAAGATCTTCCGCACCATGTCATAGAAGCACCCGAGAAAGACCCTTCCGAAGCTGTGAATTTCCGAAGTTAACGTGGCGGGCGGCCCACTTCGCGGCAGCGTGGTAGGAAGTTGAAACTTGAAGCTGTTAAAGGCGTGTCGAGGCTCCGCCGCTGGATTGTTGGCCCCAAAGGCGAGTTTGACAGCGCTTGATAGTTGTTCGGAAAGAGATTCGACAAAGTTAATCGACCCAAGGTCGGGCGAATCAGCGAGGAGGGCTTGACGGGTACCTTGGTCGGAAAACGCCGTAAGTAGTGCTGTACAGTCGCCGAATGCTTCATGGAATGCGCCGTGTTCAGTTATGTTTGTACCGAACAACTCTGGTCTGAGGGCATCAAGAAAAGCATGGCCTGACTCGTGAGCCACGACGTCAGTACTGGCCCCCGAGAAAAACGTGTCCCCTCCCATTGTATGATGAAAAAATGACAAACTGCTCCGATCGTAGAATGCATTCAGATCATCACCTGCGTCCGGAAGAAGATCCAGTTTGGCAGGATTTTGTGTCTGCGGCCCCCATTGTTTCAGAGGACCGTTCAAGGCCTCCCACACTTGAATCGCCGTAAGGGCGGCCTCCCGGCTTTGCCAGAACAAGAAATCCGCGGTACCAGGAGAAAACAATGCCGCGAGTGATGATTTGACGAAGGTGAATCCCGCCTGGCTCGTTTGCCGATCTGGAAGCGGTTCCTTGTTTCGCATAGGAACCGAAGCCAAAGCGAGAGGATCATTAACGATGAAGTTGATTGGCATAAGAGGCCTCTCCTAGGCCCAATCGTGCTACGATCTGTCGGTAAATCTATCGGGAGCTTAAGATTAGTTAAGAAGAAACTAATCTATGTCTTTATCCGAGCCAACAAATCGTTGTTAGTCAAGAACCCAAGTCCGATACCCGTTAAAAGAGCTCCGTACCACGCGCTGGCCGAATCCGGTGGATGGCCTTCCCTCATCAGATAAAGAAGTACGACGAAAGCAAGGACCAAGCTAACGAAGAAATCAACGGTGTAGTAATGCCGCCTAACGAATGTCGTTATCGGGCCGTCTTGGGTGTTTGGCAGTACTGGAGCGGGAGCTGGAACATTTTTTAAAACTCCAGTTACGATGCGCAATAGATAGCCGAGGACAAAGCCTGCCAATCCAAGTATGAAGTAATACCGGACCTGTATCCGCCTCGTGTACACGAAAGTCACTTCTTGGTCTACAGCGAAGGGCGAACCGCCTCCTGACGGCTTGGCAGTAGCGTGGGCAAGAATTGAATATTCTCCCGCTGGCGGGTCACCTATGCGACGAACATTAACACCGACTATCTTCTTCCCCGGATTAGGATCGAATTTCAAACTAGAAGGCTCGACTACAAATTGAGGTGGCGACTGAAATTGAATCTCCACCGTTTCGAAACTAGACGGAACATCTGCCGTCACTAATAATTGTGAAGAATTGGAGCCCTCAAACCCTTTGGCTCTTATTTGATAATTAACTGATGGACTGGTTTGTGCAGCAATGATCGAGGCTCCAAAAAGATAAAATGCAATAATGACGTATCCCGGATTTTTCCACAGTTTCATTTGTGGTCTCCCGATCTTCGATTTCGTATCCTCTTGGCTCGTTCATTCTGCGCGTCATTTTCCCCTCAGCGTTCACATGTCCAGTAGTCGCTTGACGCGACCACACCTACACGGCTAGAAGGTTCTCTATCGTCGAGATGGACGGAGCGAACAGAAAAGCGCTACCTGTCGAGCTTACAACTGGTGCCGGAAGTGCAACTGAGAGTATTGTGCCATCTGGCCGTCGAGCATAGAACGTACCTCGAGACGCCGGAGAAATAACAGGATCAAATCCACTCGTGGGTCTTGGAGCGTCGTTCCCGTTTACCCAGTCTTGCATTAAAAACTGAAACTGGTTGACGATTGACCCCTGGTAGCACAGGAATAGTAGTCCTCGGTCGCTATTATCTGGAGATGCAGGATCGAATTCGGGCCCGTAAGGAATTCCTCTACGCAGGATTCGATGCTGCAGATTGTTGCTGCCATTGCCGTCATCTGTATTCTCGTCACGAGGATTGACCTTCCGAATATGCGCCCCGAGTGGGCAACGCTCTCCAAGAAGGTCGGCTTTGGCGGACGGAAACGTGTCAGACAGAACGATAGGATTTGGCAGTATTGAAAAAACCGGTGTGTCAGAAAAGAAAAAAAACTGATTTGAAGCATATACATCGTTGGCTAGCGCAGTATCGTCACTTACTGATCGCATGATCGGACACCCGGACTTAAAACGTCCGACAAGCATCGCACCTACAAGGTCTAACGAAATGCCGGAAAACGCTGCGTCCCTAGAAAGGGCTGCATGGACTGCAGTCACGGTCGCGTTGAAGCCCGCCACGTCTTGTCGAAGTCTGCGAAAGACTAGGTAGGAACCGTTTGTTGCCCAGGGCGGACCGTCGGTGGTCGTCTTCCACTGAAGTGGATCGGCATTTGCGCCTTTTTGTTTGGGTTGATTTAATAAGAATTCCCCAGGCCAAACCAGAGGTTGGCCCGGAGCCGCATAATACAGCGCATGCGGATCGGATGCGTCGAGGTAACGCGTCGTAAAGTAGCTGCCGTCAAGGTTCTTTCCGCGAATTCCTGGTTGCGAGATTCCGTCCTTGTACCCGAAATGTTCATGACCAGGATCAGACCGGCGAGTCTCGCCGATTTCAACGTGAGGCGCCGTTGAAGAGAACGAAGTTATCTGGGAGCAAAGCGCGGTGGCTTCGCGATCTACCAAGTCTTTAGAGTCGGCGGCTAGAATTACAAGGCCGTCCGGAATATTTGCACGTGATCCAATAATCCAGTTCCGTGCATCGCCGGGCGATCCGTCCGACGGATCACCAATCGTCGTACTTAACGCTTCAGCGCCAGCGATAAACGATGCGTCGGCGAACTTGTTGATCTCAGCCGGTCCCACGAGCTTTCCGAGTCCGATCGACGTAAAGGCGATATTACGCCAAAGAACCGACATTTCGACGGGCTCACGTTGCATTTGTAAACGCATAGATCTGAAGACTGCGTTATACCCAGCGACCTGTCGGGTAGTCGCAAGGTTGCGAACATACGAAGCTAGCCAACGCTTCACAGACTTGGTGGAGGAGTCGGCGAACTGGAAGAAAACGAGTCGCACATGATCTTTACGGAAGCCCGCAAGAATGTCGCCTTGGATGTCGTCAATCGGAAGGGCTGGTTCGTTGACTATCATCGACTAACGTCCCGTCCTACTAGCCCATTTAATGGATTGGCCAAATTTAAGGGCGAGTATCTGCGCGGGCGATCTGACTTGTCTCAATTGGTCGACGTCTACAGTTGTTGGCTTTACCACGTTGGATCCGGTAGCAAGACCGGTAAGGTGAACACTGATAAGCTTGGCAACCTGACCGCCATAAGCGATTTTGGCTCCAGCAATCTTTACGTCGGACAGGTTGAACTTTTGTGACGAACGCAACGATCCCCGGGTTATTGGATTCCCGCGTTCGCTCGTCCAAAGCGCCCGCGGATCGCTTCCGTCTGGCGTAACCCAACCCGTGAAATCAGGAATGTCCATATACAGGCCGATCGGATCGAGTAATGAAATTCGGCTTCCATTTCGCGCGATACCGTTGACTGTTTGCGCGATTGTGGGATCCGAGGCGCGAGTTGATTCGCCCAACCGCGCAAAGTTGCACAAATCGCCGCCGTCAGTCAATACGACACCTTTACGTGTGTAAGTAAGTGTCGATTGTGCTGCAATTTCAACCTCAGCGTCTAAATTGTTACTGGCTTGTCGCAGATGCATTGCACCGCGGGTAGTGTTGAACACGTTGTCATGGTTGTAGGAATTGCCGGGAAAGAGATCGCTTGAGCGCGCATCGGGATAATACTTTTGATACAAAGACAAGACACCACTCATTCCGAGCTCCTGCACCAAGGTATCCCAATATTCTGGTCCTTCAGTTGTAAAATCGATCCTAACGACATTGTTATTCGAGTCACGTTGGACGTACCACTCAAGATATTCGTCCTGCACATCGCGTCCGCTGTTACCATGATTGTCCCGCATAAACCCATCAGCAATTTTCAGGGCATCATCGTCGCTGAACCCTAGAGCAGCGAGGGATTTGGGGAATCCTTTCCAGTTGATCGACTGCGAGGCGGCTGCTCCCATGTCAATAATCGACGGGTCTGCGAACTGCGCCTTTGTCCGTCCTGTAAAACGCTCGAGACCTGCCACGGCCTGGCTCATAAGGTGCTCAACTTCGGCGCTCCAATTGTTTAACTGAGCTTCGGTCGTGAGGTCCTTCAGATTTCCAAGTGGTGAGAAACGCGTAATCAGGGCCATTTCGTCTCCAATCAATTCAAGTACATTATCCGTTTAGAGAATATTTAGTTATTGACTCGTTAGTAGAGCCGATTTATACCATGAATCGTCGTTCATATCCAAAGGCTCATTTTTCCCGGTGGGTCAATCCCCTTGGAATTTAATGGATGCCCTCGGAGTGTTAGATTTAAGAGCCGGGAAGACTGCCGGATCTAAGCATCAATGGCGACATGGTAGAGCGGCTTGTGCATGAGATGGGAGCCACACCCGCAACTCGCACGGCGTCGGTCGGTGGTGGGTGATGAAATCCGATGCAATCAGGCGCATCGTAGCTCCATACGAGAACACAATAGACCGGATGCTATCGCTCTTCTTTGGGGATAATCGGTGGCAAACTCCGGCAGGCGACGGTGAGAGTCGGCCTACCGGGACTCGAACCCGGACGCCATCGCTGGCAGCGGGTTGTATCGTTGCCTATCAATTTACAGGCAACCATAGAACCCGCCGCGTCTGCCAATTCCGCCATAGGCCGACGGGCATCGACGTCTGAATCCTACTCGACTATCGAGATTGCTGAAATAGTACTATCGCCTATCAGAATTGGCGCAATGCTATCGACGAACGAGGAACTATATGAAGTGCTGTGCTAATTGTTTCGCCCACCCGTGGCTCAAAGAGCACGTTCGAGAGATAAGCAAAGCGAACGGATAGTGTGATTTTTGCGGCTCCGAAGACATACCTCTCATCACGGTACGTGAACTAGCCGGAGTGTTTCATAACCTTTTTTCAATGTACGTTGTGGCAGACAGTTTTGAGAGCGGAAAGCCTCTCATCGACCTCATCCAATGGCACTGGGAAGTTTTCGCCGAAGATGCCTTGGACGATGACGAACAGGCGCGGTTGTTGGAGAAAATCGCCAATTCAGACTGGGATGACGACGACGGCGAACCTATGCTGGACGCCCGAGAACTTTCCGCTGCGAAGCCCCGGTCAGCGTCATGGAATGACCGTGATGCTAGTGACTGGGTGAATCTCCATCCATTTCGCGTGGTAGGTGTCTTGCACATAGGCCCCTACGACCCGTACATGCGACCCCACAGGCGGAATCTCTACCGGACTCTTGTAAGTCACAGGGCATTTAGCCTTGGCGTCCTCCTGACTCACATGGAATTCACAGACGATTTCGAACACCATGTTTCCGCCTTCGTTGCTATTGTTACCAGCGTTCAAGAGATTTTCGAATTGAGAGTCCAGTTTCAGCCAGCCATGAGTATCTCCGTCAGCTTCGTGCCGGACACCATCCGAACGCTTGCCATTCGTAGCGTCTACAGTCGTGCCGGTAACGGAAATGCACTCTTTTTTCACAATCAGGCGTTCAGGGTTGTAGAGATGGTCGGTCCAGAGAGTTTTGTCGCATTGCGGGGTTTGTTCCGTTGTTGAACCTGAAGTCTCTAAATTCGTCGATAGGGGATGGACTAGGCCGACGTTCTTGCTCCACACCCAACCCTCTTCACCGTCTTCCGATTTCGCATGGTAATAGCCGTTCTGAGGAGCCGCATCGAGCAAGGTCAGTTTGGTTCCGGGATTGAGAAGTTTGAGCGGTGGGCTCGTCGTTGACGGGTCGCTGCGAAGGTTGACATCTCGTTTCACAATCGCGTCTTGGGCTGAGCTGACGGAGACAAAGACGGTTAGAAGCAAAGCGGAAACTAACAGCAGGTTCATCGCACGAAGAGCCTTTGTCATAGATGCCTCCACTGCTAGAAGATTGTTGTTTATTTATGACTACATACTCTGGTAAGTAAAAAGAGTCAAGCGTTGCTGAACATCCTCATCTCGCCTGAGGAGTTAGCACAGGTTCCGCTGACAGACCGAGCGACAAGTTTGGGGCCGAATCAAGTAAGGAGGCATACGTGAATGTTTACGTCATACTGCTGCATCGGATGGAGAGATTTGCGAAACAGACGGAGCACGTCTCCTTAGAATCCGCTGTTGTCGCAGGTCTGGTGGAATCGGCGCGTGTGCAGCTCCTCGACATCATCGCGTGCATGAGAATTGTCAATGCAGTGCTCGTGTGCGGCGCCCCTGATAACTCGACCGTCGCACGCCTACCTAACACGAAGAATCAGAATTACCCGAGGAGTTCCTAATGACGTGCAAACCCACCCAACATCGGAGTGAAAAATTCAAAGGTCTCGAAAAGAAATTCCAACTTAGCGATCTCAGACCCGAAGGCCGCCTTCAATTCTTCTTCCACTGCCCTCAGTCCACTTTTCCAATCAGAGACGTGGTCGGAAAATGCAAGAAGGAACCTCACATCGAAAAGAACGCCGAGAACACAGTTAAAGGGGAAGGAGTGGTACACCGCCAACATCTGGGACGCAAACGTGAAATCTGCTCACGCCTTTGCCGCGTGCGTCCGTGAACAGCTTCACGGAAAGACGTTGGTTATCACTCCAGCCCCGTTTTCCGCTCCTGGCTGGACTCAGCCAGAATACCTCGCCTTCTGGGAGCAACTCGTTCGCACGCGCATCAGCTCATCGTGGTTCAAGTCTGATTGGCAATATAGCAATGGTTGTACCCTTGAGTTCGCTGTTTCTATCGACGCTAGTGTCGAAACCTTCGATCATCAGGGCAATCCGTTAACTCTTCGGAAGGGCGCCGAGCTGATTGAATACGTGATCCGTGACCTTGAATCGTCAGGCTTCGACACTGCAAAGCTCCGCGAAAACTTGTCACGTCTCCAACCCGTCTCCGCCCGAACTTGAGAATCGACCACTAACGAGCGGTGTTCCGAAACAAAGGATTCGTATTCCTCAGATAGTGCAAATAAATGTGTACGCGGCTCGCACCGCTTGAAATTAGCAGGACAGATTTGCACTTCTAGAAAGCAATGCGCATTACGGCGCCGAAATTTATTTCTGCAACTTCTGTCGCCGCGGTGAAGTCGCTCACCGATTACTCAATGCTCAGAGCCGAATGGCCCGCTTGAGGAGAATCAACAGAAATGATGCTAATTTTAGGACTTCTGCCGTAGTGGCCCAAGCGTCGGTATTTCTCAGAAACGTCTTCATAGTCCAGATCGTGACTCGCGCGAAGTGACCTGGTTATCTAAGTAGATAGAAAGGATTAGGGAGCTTAAAGACGCGCTCTGCACAACAACCTGCCAGATCGCTAGCTTGATCGCCAATGCTAAGTATGATGCGGTAACCCTCATCTTCGATCCTTTTTCGGGAGCGCGGCTTGATTAAACTTGCAGGCGGCGGGGGAATTTTGCCACATTCCGGATCGACCGCTGGATTGCACATGCGGAGCTCCTTCCAATCGGAATATCCAACAGCAGTGAGGTTTTGTTCAGTCAGATTGCGCTGGCTTTCTGGCCTGCCGGTAACAAAAAACACAGTCATACCTAAGTTTTTAGCCCGGTTGAACAGTTCCAGCGTTGGCATTATCGCCGGGTCGTGTTCGTTGGAATATACTGGATCATGCGCCTTGGAATACAGTTCCTGTTGGGCACTATAGGAGCAGAAGCCACAAGCCGCCATTGCATCCCAGTTCGAAAGGGCAGTCTCATCAATGTCAAAGACGACAGCTAACTTTTCTCTCTGGGGGTTGTGGCTAGCTACAGTCTCCACGTAATCCCTTGCGGCGTTCGTGACATCACGAATTTCACGATCGTATTCTCCGAAATCGTGATAGCGCATCAGGCGCTCTACTTCAATAGCGTGGTTTTCTGGTTCCTGCCATGCGAAGTTTGGAGGAGCGATCAAGTTCGCACTGCTCCCCGCGAGCAATGTAATACTAAACGCGAACCCAAGAACGGACAGCTCGACGAATCGTTTCATGTGTGCCCCTTTCGAACCTAGATGTTGGACTTGCATTCTGATCACGTGAATGGACCGCTGTGGCAACAGAGCTACGTTAGAAGGGACTGTTTGTAATTCAAAGGCATCGATCACAACGGTGGCGCTCCGAGGAATCCTGCGAGTATAGTCGTCGATTAACGCGGCAGACGCTAAGAGGCCCGTTCTTCGCGCTGATTCCTCCGACTATAGTTGCGTAGAAGATCGCGGAGTTCGCTCCTTCGCTACATGTTGCCCGACGTGGTTTTGTTCAACTCTTTGGAAAATCCTTTCGTTTTTTGTGAGATCTAATCTGGCATGCAAATACCTCGACAGTCCATTTGAAAACGCCGACGAAAGCGTTGCGAGACAGAGATAATCCGGTCAGGGTCGTTATGGCGGTTGACTTACAATTCCTGTTTTCGCGGTGCGCCAGCTAATAAAAATCCTTGCTCACCCCAAGTCTTTCTTGATTGTCTGGGCCGCCCAAAGTGCTAAAGCTGCAATGGTGAGACTGGGATTCCCCGTGGCGACCGTCGGGAATACGCCACTGCCAACCAGGAATAGATTGGGATGGTCCCACGATCGCTGTTCGGGATTAACCACTGAATTCGCTTTGGCAGTTCCCATACAGTATGTTCCCACAATGTGCCCGGAGCCGAAAAACTTGATGCGCTTCGTCTTGCCGTTAACTGGCACGTCGAGCGCGCTGGGATCGTCTGCCGCTGGATCGGTAGTAAATTGGCGGGCTCCTAATCGACTAAAGATTTGGTCCGAAGCTTCAACAGCCGCGCCAAGTCCCGCTCGCGTATAAGGAGAAATATCATAATGAATCTTTGGTCTGGGCAATTCCAGATGGTCCTTCTCTCCCGCTAGCGTGACACGATTGCTTGAATCCGGTGATTGCTCAACTAGAAAGCCCAGGCGAAATTGGCGCGTAAGCCTGTCGTTTAGAGAGCTCACAAGGTCGGTCCCGAACAATGTCTGTGGCTTGCCTCCGCCGATGGGATTCAATCCGCTCTGGTTAAGCCCGTTAACGAAATCGACAGTAGTCGTCCAGGGATCATTAATGGGGAAATTCCATCCTTCGTTGCCGATCTCGATTCGAAACGCGGCACGCTTTTTGCGAAAGTCACCGTCACGTACAGACTCAATGCCCGAAGTTGACAGCGGTCCACGATAGGGAAACACGGGCCTGGGCATTAAGGCCCAAGCCAGATAGAGAGGATGATCCATTAGGTTTCTCCCCAACTGGCCGCTGGAGTTAGCCACGCCATTGGGCGTTCGGCCCTGATTTGTGGACATCAGCAGGAGCTTGGGAGTTTCAATGGCGTGAGCGGCGATGACAAACAGTTTCGCTGTGACACTACCCGATCCCGTCTGCGGACCGCCGGGCTGCTGGTATTGCACGTACCTAATCTCACTGACGCGCCCGCTTCCTTCCAGAACAATCTCGCTTGCTACGGTCTGCGGCCAGATTTGGACGTTGCCCGTGTCCAGCGCCTGTCCCAAGGTAACGCTGGGATCGTATTTGGCTTGGATCGGGCAAATCGGGATACAGTTAGTGTTGCCGGCACAGACGGGGCGGTTCTGATAAGGCTGAGAGTTGCGCCCGGCGGGTGTCCCTGTAACAGTTAGATTAATACTCTCGAAACTCATTCCGGTGATGCCCTGCTTAACTGCCTGATCGACGAGGGAAGGGACGATCGCTTTCATGGGGTACTTGTAACCCGGAGGGAAGGTGATCCCCAAGTAGGCCTGCTCGGTAGAATCTGCGGACACGCCGATTTCTTTCTCGGCTTCGCTATACCAGGACTCTAACTCAGAATACCCGAATGGCCAATTAACAAGCTGTTGATATTCGGTTTGCATGCGAAAGTCATTGGGCACAAAACGCAAGGTGGTTCCCAGCCAATGGCGCATCGTCCCACCCGCCACTCGCTCGTAGGTGCTTCCGAATGCGAGTGGCCCCTCTTGAATCAGATAACTCTGTTTTGGATCTTGCCAGTTCTTGTCAAGCGCGAGCACCGAAGGGCGGGGAGCGTTGATCAATGTGGGGTCTTGAAGATTGGAGCCTCCCGGCGGGTCGAAAAGTTCAGGTGTATATGGAATCTCTGGAACCTTGGCCCGTGCGGTGTAAAACCGTTCCAGAAAGGCATTGATATTCGGCGGGAGTCCCGCACCGGACTCAAGAATCAGTACCTTCTTGCCCGCGAGGCCAAGTTGCTTGGCGATCAGAGCGCCGGCGACTCCCGCGCCCACAATCACCACGTCAAAAGAGTTGTTCAGCGCGGCGCTCACGACCCACCCCCAATGAAGTCCTGGAGTGACGGTGGAAGTGTCGACCAGTATCCGTGGTGAAGGTTGCTGTACCCCATGGGGTGCGCTTGGGCAACGCTCCAGGTCCATCCGCGTGTATAGGCGTCGGAAGAGATCACTGCGAATGCGGGCCCAGGGTCAGAAGGCGGATGCTGCCCGTTGTACTTTCTTAGTTCTGCCGGGTCATACCAGCTCCCTAGGTACCACATCAGCATGACACTGCGCGCCAAGTAGCAGATATCGTCACCGGATTGATTGAGAACTATGTCTCCGATTTGTGCCGCTGGCAGACTTTGATTCCGCTGATAGATGTCCAGCAACTTTGGAAATTCGTTGGCAGCCTTGTTTTGTGCATAGTCAAAGTACGTTTTCTTTATGTTGACCGGATCGAGGCTCGGAGCCAACTTGCTTTTGTCGATTCCGGTTAGCACCGCGGACAATCCAACAAATAAATCCATTGCTGCGTCGCTCATAATCCGCACTCTCCGTTCTTCTCCCCGGTCTCATGGGCGCGGAGAAAGTTAATGTGACGACTGCGCTCTCTCCAGCACGAAAGTGAAGTTTGAGGGCTTGCCATTAGTGTCAGTTGCGTTTCCGTGACAGACCATGCAGCTTGACGAAGATTGGGGCACCTTCCCTTGGATATAGGTCTCCAAAGTCGAGTTCCCTAAGAACGTCGGCGCCGGTACTCCGTTCGGGTCGGTCTTACTCTGGGCATCGGTAGGCCATTGAGTGCTTACCAACATATAGTGCTGCCATACAGTTCCTGTCAGGATCCCCTGAAATGAGGTGTTCAAGTTCTTGGCTTCATCTGTCAAATCAATCAATCGCACGATCTGGCTCGTGTATCCCTCAGGGAAAGGCACAATATCGGGATTCCAAGGTCGTGGAGGCTGATGGTTGACTACGCAAGCGGCGCACTTCGGATTAAAAAAGTTATAGTGCCCCTTGAGTTTGCTCGCGTTCACGTCGGATAGCGTTGGGTCATTATCAACGTGTTCAAAGGTGGACCATATCCACTGCGGCTCACCTTGTGTTCGGTGCACGATGTGCAGACCAACCAGGCCCACAGTAGCCGTGTAACATTTTTCCTGGATCTTAGGATTCTCCTGAGGCGCGATGTAAATGAGAGCCTTGGCGGAATGGAAATCGCTCCCTTTCTCCTTACTCAGATCTAGCACCTTCCAAGAAGCCTTCACAACAATCGCGCCGATAGTTCCGGTTCGTCCTTGGCTGAGGGAGCCTTGAGGAAACTCTGTGGGACCCGGGAAGCTTGCTTGCCCTTCCTGACTGTAAAGATGATTTTGCACGATGTATTCAAACATTGGCAGGTTAATTACGATTTCATAGTGCACATACTGTCCGTTCTGATCAATCAACGGTCCGGTATTGAAGGGCTGGATGACAGTGCTCAAAACGTCGGGTGTTTTTCCAACCATGCGGAGGATGGGCAGGGCGGTTCCGGTCGGACAAATCGCCGGACGAACAGGAGGAGTTCCCCAGGGCTGCGGAGGTCGGCCATGGGGCAAAAAAACGTCCTCAACTTCCGCCCAATTCTGCCAGATGGTTGGAGCGTCTGCGCCTATAGTGCCTCCCGAGGCGGGTGAGTTTAACGCAAGAAAAATCAGCCAGGAATTGAAGTCAAAAGCGTGCTGCAGATTGTCCAGGTCAAATGGCGGTACCGCGCTTAGAGTGCAAGGAAGGCCGCTGGTGAGTAAGCTGGCATTGATAGGAACGTTAGGTGGAATTATGTTGCAGTTGGTCACTTCCGGGTCAATGGACGGTTTTGGTTTGGACGCCTCCTGGTCTGGCTGTGTTTGTGCTTCTCGTTTTTGCTGACCGCCAACCACTGGCGGCAACAGCCCCACAACGCAGAGAACCGCCATGCCTGGAATGAATCGGATTTTCACAGTTCATTCTCCTTTCATATTCATCCAGCATTTACGGATCGGAGGAAAGCCCCCTACTTGCCGTCGAGAGAACTATTTAGAATTCCAGCCAAACGATAACCTGCAAGCAGCACCTGGACTTGAGCGATCTCCTCGGAACGGTCGTGGTAATGTTTGTCTGGAATCCCAGCGGGGCTACCCGGTTCATCGTCGCTGATAGGCGCCTGATATACATCGCTCTTGGCAAGTTGGAAGCCTTCCTGCACCCATATATGCACGTCACTGATGTCAGCTCCGGTCGGCTTCGAGCGTGTGTCGAGATGCGCGCCCTCCGTCAGGGCTGCATTGAGATTTGCGGCACCAAGGATGTCATCCCAATAGGCATGCAGTTCTGGTTTACAATTCGCGGTGTTACATATCGAAACTAGGTTTCCGCCTTGATCGCCGTTCGGATGGTTTTTGGTAAAACGGCTTGTATCATGGAGCGGTTGGTGCACATCCCCGACGAGATGTTCAATCCAAACCAGATCATACGATTTCAGGTCCTCTGACTCATTCGAGGCGAGTGCGGCGGTTAGCGTGATGATCTCATCTAGGGCATTCGGATGCGATGCCGGTTTCGTCGGAGTTCCGTCCGTCGAGAATGGTGTATCGACAAAGTGCCAATACTTGTGGCGGTGTGAATCGCCGTATCCGATGTTTTGACTAGCCTCGGGACCTACGGGGGCAATATCGCCTCCGGCGGCGCCGTCAGGTCCGAAACCGGGATTCGGTTTACAGTCATAGCCTGCCAACTTGATCGCATCCGGCCAAGTCGCCGCCAGCATAAAGACAGCAACGGACTGCTGTCCGGGAGGCAGGGAACTTACTTGTGATTTCCAACTGCTATAGCACGGGTTCTTTGCAACGAGCTTATCTACCTCCGCGCGCGTCGCCGAATCCAAATGCTGGTAGGCAATATAGGCGACGACTTCATGGCCTTCGCCGTTCCAGGCCGAAACGGTATTACCAATGGAGAGCACCAAAAAGACCGACAAAGAGATCTTCCTCCTCACGTTCGACCTCCTTTTCTTTCGGAAGATACTCGAGTAAGGGCTAACGAAGTCCAACGTCCTCATAATTGGGAACTACTTCGTTCAGTTCGACCGTCCATTGCGAGGACGATATTTCATACATCGTTCCTAAGTTTCGGATGTCGGTTTTGGAGTAGATGCTAGCCTTCAGTCGAGACCCCGCCAGCGCCAAGCGACTCGCGTACAATTACAATTCCTTGCAAAGTGATCAAACTGTCAGCGAATTGCAGCTCACGCCAATTGCCTCCACTAAGAACCTCAATCTTCGTGATTGGGGTGAATCTCCCACAGCGTTGACCTATATATCCCAATTGTTCCGGACCTGGTCGAACATTAGCCACCCAGTCACGCGAAACTTAGCCTTTTGTGTGATCAGTTTCTGAATCGCCTTTTGATTCCAGCCAGCGTTGACATCGCCCCATCGTGGGGTGATCTCTACAACCATGGACTGCGCTTTGCCCTGACCTGCCGAATCAACGATCCAAATATGATGGTCTAACAGGGTCTGATCATGGCAGTTGGGCGATTCCAATCCCTCTTGCTTAATAGCCACGAGATAACCTTCAATTGATACAGTTTCACGTGCTCTGCAACGACCGCTAGAGCATTCGCGGGCCACTGAGAGCGAGGAGTCTTCTCGACGCCTGGCGGCGACGGTAATGTCTGGACGTCCGCCACGGTCATTTGTTTTGGACTTGAGGCCTGTTCTGCCCGGTTCTTAAGCACATTCAGTTGAGTATCGGCACCGTCACCTTCGGCAGGGCACCCTCTAAACGAGCCACTCGGAGGGGTGTTCGATACCGGGTAGAGCGATGCGCAGGCGAAAAGCATCGCGGTCGCCAGGATTTTCTTTTCCATTTAGGCCTCCGTGACAAACTCAACCGACGAATAGTTCCCTTACTACATTCAGAACTGCTACTCCTCAATTGTAACGGGTGGATTTTGCGCTGGAGATACTTAGAGAGTCAAGTACAATTTGAATCTATAACTAGCTATCTCCTGGATTAACTTCAATTGTTCGCTTCGGTGGCAGGAATTTCCGTGGCGCGGGGAGCGGAACCACGGCGCACGATTAGTACGTTACCGGCAGCAGCTAAGTGTCGAGACCCAACGCTATCGAACATCTCGACGAGTTGGGCCACGAGAGTGTATTTGTTCTTCGCCACAAACTGGATCGAGCTTCTCTGTGGCTAGTCACTAATAACGACGGTCAGGGTTTCCCATCTTCCGAGACCGTGAAGGGTGTCACGCTCAGCACTTTCCGGCGCACCTCACAGAGACCATGGCACTGGCACCGAGAAGGACCAGAAAAGAATGGCGAATACCATTGCCGAACTGCTGCAACCCAGTCATTTAGTTGATCTACAGAATAAATGACGTCGCGCTGCGTGCGGTTTACTGTGTATTCCCCCGATGGAGAATCCGCCTCTTAGAACTACGCATGGAGACTTGGCTTTTTCATTGGCCACCTGCCATCAATGAAACGATCGACCGTGGGTCGGAATTGGGCTGTCTGAGTACTTTTTTCTATGTCATCGGAACGAATATTGGCGCCGTCGGAGAACTTCACGCCATACTCCAGTTCGTGCGATGTTTCCCCGAGAATTTCCGCTAGTCGCCTGAGCACTTCTGCATTCACTACCGATGCACCATTCAGAGTGCGAGTTTTCGTACCCCTGCCGTACGAAGAGAACGTCCTGCTAAAAGCGCCCGCAACTTCTTGCGAGAGCTCCAAGAGCATGGTAGTGTCTGGTCAATAAAAGCTGTGTCAAGTATGCAAATGACAATCTGGATGGATCACGTATCGTCATATATTTTTGCAAGATGTCGTTGAAGAACCCTTCACGGAGAGAATCGCCGCAACAAGGATGCGGTCTTCGCAGACTGGAGTTTTCATGGGCAAGGTGATCCGGGTGATATTGTTCGTACTTCTGCTGGGGGGGCCTCTTCTGCACAGTCTTCCAGCTGTCAATCACATCCGAAACAGCTATCAGACATCAGTTGTTCCTTCTTCGAAAAAATCAGAGGCCAGGCCGGTTCCTGAAAATCAATCAGTATCGAAACTAGTTCCCGAGCCGCTAACTCAACAAAATAAACAGATGATCGATTGGGGCGTTTTGCTCTTGGGGGGTATCATCGCGCTGGTAATAACGACAAATGTGCATCCGATTAAACATTACGAGTGGCTGTTCCTGATTGTCACCCTAGCGGTAAGTTATCTCCTCGGATCACTCGCGGCGGGAGTGGTCTTTCAGCGGCGTGCAGCTTATCTCGCGTTCCAAACAACTGAGGATTTTGACGGGCTTTTTGCTCTCCTCCAGATTCAGAGTGAGCAGCTTGCGTCTGCAATCCTTGCCCTCGGTGCCTTCGCAGTAATCTTCCTCAGTGGAATTGTCTTTGGAAGCGTCAAGCCTTACGAATGACCGTAGGAGGACACAAATGCATATCTCCGTTTTGCTGCTAACAATGTTTCTTACTGCCCCGCCGCAAGTGCATGCCCGGCCTACGTTTCAGGACGTCGTCGGTTCCGATGCGGTGAAGAGTATCGTAACGGAGGTTCTGAACAGTAAAGCCGAAGCTTACAAGAGACAAGGGCCACAGCAATTGGAATACGATTCGGGCTTTGTCAACGTGGTTTCCGACCGGATACTCCAGTCTGACCTGCCTCCGGACACGGACGTTAGCCGTGCGGAGGAGATTTTGCGGAAGGGCTTTGGCCGATTTGTTGACAATCTGGTGCGTTTCGCTAGGGAAAAAGTTCAAGGTCCCGTCCTTCGATTTACCAAAGATATTTATGATCAATATATGCATCGCCCGGAGGAGTTGCAGAAATGTGGCGAAATCCCATGTAATCAGCCCCCCTGCTGCCGCTACTGTGCGCCTCCTCCTTGCAAGCCAGGTGAAGGCTCTCCAAATAAGAGCACGGATAAATCTCGAACGCCAAGTTAATGCATTCTTCACCTTCGCGTTTGTCATCTTTGATAGCGTTTCGGCTGGCATTTTGACGACGCGGGACAAGGAGTCCCGTGTTTCTGAAGAACCCGGTCTACAGCCGACGAAAATTCTGCAGATGTATTTCCTCGTAGGCGGTGTCGTCGATGTCCTTCCAGAGCGCACGGGCGTTACTGGTCCGAAGACATTCAAGTGCTGATCCATTTTTACCCTCAGACGAGGGTATCAGTCGCCGTTCTAAGGCGGTTTCGGACTTTCAAGAGGTACAACCAAGGTAAAACCGTAATGCTTGCTTTTCTCATCATGCGAAAAGTCCGCCATTTTACAAGGAAAAGTGGCGCGCCCGGAGGGATTCGAACCCCCGACCCTCTGCTTAGAAGGCAGACGCTCTTTCCAACTGAGCTACGGGCGCATCCTTCGTTGCATTGTAACATTTGAACGCCTGGGGCTTCATCGC